>MDTG01225942.1_pt1 | contig 29932 bp, 27 predicted proteins | sample 811421 | NCBI WGS metagenome assembly MDTG01 (sample SAMN05326645, study PRJNA326480) | marine metagenome | isolation source: seawater | place: Pacific Ocean: South East | collected 2011 | reverse complement strand
CTCGACCTATGCACATGACTTTGGCACTGCCGTGGATATTTATCTTTCTTGCTAAAAATGAAATTCAGCGATATCTGGGCTTTATATTGACGAGTTTGGGTGTTTTGAGCTGCCTTTATATTGCCAAAAATGAACCGTTACTGTCAGAGCAATATGGCTTTATAAGCGGTTGGGAGCAAGTCCTGATATCAGGTATATTGATTTTAATCACTTTGGAGATGGCGCGGCGAACGGTGGGATGGCCACTGCCAGTGATTGCATTGCTATTTCTCATTTATGGATTGATTGGCGACAAAGTACCAGGGGAATTTGGGCACGCTGGCATTCCGGTCAATAGCTTTCTGGGAACTTTGATTATTACTGAAGGTGGTTTATGGGGAAAATTAACTGGAGTTTCAGTTTCGATTGTTGCTGTCTTTGTAATATTTGGAGCAGTGCTAAATGCAGGCGAAGCAGGCCAAGGCTTCATGAATATTGCAATAGCAGCTGCAGGGAGGCTCACTGGAGGGGCGGCAAAAGTTTCTGTGATTTCTTCAGCTCTTTTTGGTTCAATTTCTGGTTCTGCTTCTGCAAATGTAGCATCCACAGGAATGGTGACTTTACCCGCTATGAGAAGGCTGGGATATCCAAAACGCATAGCCGGAGCAGTGGAAGCAGTTGCTTCGACAGGTGGTCAGATTATGCCGCCATTGATGGGCGCTGGCGCATTCGTTATGGTTGAGTTAACTGGGATACCTTATAATCAAATTATCTTAGCGGCACTTATTCCAGCAATTTTATATTTTGTCACAATTTGGTTTGGTGTAAATAGATACGCTAGGCTTTACGATTTGAAGCCATACGATGATCAAATGTTACCTGAGGTAGCAATAGTCATTAAGACATCTTTATTTTTCTTTATTCCATTTGCAGTTCTCCTGACCTTTATGTATCTTGGGTACACCCCACAATTTTCTGCCGCGATAGCAATTTTATCTGCTAGCTTTTTGCTATTTGTAGACATAAATCTTAGATTCGACTGGAAAAAAACAAGATCGAGATTGGCACATGCTGCTGTTTTCTCTGGCCAGCAAGTAGCAACTATAGCGTCGATTATTCTTTGTGCTTCGCTAATTGTAGGAGTTCTTGGAATTACAGGATTAGGTATTAAAGTTACATCTACAATTCTTACCTTATCAGGTGAAAATTTGTGGTTGGCTTTGATTCTGACAGCTTTGGCTTGCATAATTCTAGGTATGGAGGTTCCGACGACAGCAGCATACGTGATTTGTGTATCTGTTGCAGGTCCAGCTTTAATTGACTTAGGTTTAAAACCTTTATTGGTGCATTTATTTGTCTTTTGGTTTGCATTGCTTTCAACCATAACGCCTCCAGTTTGTGGGGGTGTTTTTATTGCAGCCAGTATGGTGGGAGAAAATTGGTTAAAAGTCGCTGGGAGCGCTATGACGCTCGGTATGGGGCTTTATATTGTTCCGCTAGCTATGGTTCGTCATCCTATTCTTATTGATTTTGCATCTTCTCCATTTGAAAGTATTCTAATAGCTATTCAAATTGCTATAGGGTTAGCCTTGTTGAGTAGAGGCATAATTGGAAGTCAAAGAAAAATTTCTCGTCTGCTTTTTATATTTGCTGGCTTTATAGTAACATTCATTTAGCTAAATTAAGCACAGTTCCTACCGTTGTGCATTGTTTTCGGCTGAACTTCTCTCATGCCTTCCACGAACCTATGTTGAAAAGCTTTATAATGTTAAATAATGGACAAAAATGCCCAGGGCGGGGGGTGCTGCAGTGGAAGAACCACAGCTATTAATAGAGGACACAAGGATATTCAAAAGAAAACTAACTGTGTGACCAATCATCAGGGTCTTCAGAATTGTTAGGTGAAAGACCGATTATATCACCAGCTGTTGAACAACCTAAGCCTAGTACTGTACGATTTGCATATGAAAAGTATGCACAAACTTGATTTATTTCTAAGATTTCACCATCTTCAAACCCTGCATTTCTTAGGTCTGTTATATTCCTTTTGGTCAATGAAGAGGGGCTATCATTCAGGATCTTAGCATAAGACATTGCTAGTTTTTGTTTTTCATCTAAAGGGGCAATCGAAATATTATTTTCTTCAATGGCAGTTTTGATGGATTGGGACCTTTGATCGTCAGCAAGCAATCGTTTTAATCCCGCAAAATGATGTTCCAGGCAATAACTGCAATTATTTAAGTGACTTATCCAAACACCTAATGTTTCCAAAAACCATTTTGGAATCGTATTATTTTTGTGATGAAGAACATATTTGTAGATTGCCATATGGCCTTCCATCGTATGTGGTCTTATGGAATGGGCCATCATGATATTATCTACATTATCGTTAGGTCCTTTTACTCGATCATAAAGGTCTCTCAGGCGTCCACTAGATTCACTGTATGGAATAGTCTTAATCCAAGCCATATTAATTCCTCCTATTTTATTTCGAAAGATTGTTAATATTACTATCTAAATTAAGAAGATTATAGTTAAATACAAAATTTAATCGGCCAATAGATCAACTGGTAAGTGATGGCGGTGGAATAGACTTTGAGGAATATTTAATGACAAGCTCTAAATTTGCTTCTGCCAAATTAATCGACTTTGATCAAATCCCAATTGTTGATATTTCGGCAATAGAAACAGATAGAGGCTTTTTGCAAATTGCTGAGAAGTTAGTTGAAACAGCTAAAACCGTTGGTTTCTTCTATATTACCGGGCACAAAATCTCTCCTAAACTAATTGAGCAAGCTTTTGCCTCGTCTAAGCGGTTTTTCAATTTGCCCATATCAAAAAAATCTACTGTTTCAGTGGACAAGAATCAACGAGGATGGATGGGGCAAGGGATGGCACAGCTTGAAGGTTCAAAAACTCATGATGCCAAAGAAGTCTTTTTCTGGGGTTGGGATGTTAAGGCCAATGATCCTGATGTGCGGGCAGGTATTCCAATGGTGTTTCCAAACCAATGGCCGGACGAAGTCGCTCCATTCTTGCGTCGCGATCTTATCCCATACTATCATGCTGTCATGTCACTAGGGCGATTAATCATGAGCGCGCTTGCTTATGGACTTGGGAAGCCTAAGGATTTCTTTGTCAAAGCATATGAAAAACCACTTGGGCGCGGACAGTTAGTTTATTACCCGCCGATGAGTGAAGAGGATAAACAACAAGAACGCTTTGGGGCTGCAGCTCATACTGATTTTGGTGTCTTAACTTTTCTTTTGCAAGATATGCAGGGTGGTTTGCAAGTACTCAATCAATCAGGTCAATGGATAGAGGCTCAACCCATTGAAGGTAGTTTTGTCTGCAATATTGGAGATCTTTTGGAGCGTTGGACCAATGGGTACCTTGTTTCAACAAAGCATAGGGTCATCAACCGTAACAAAAAAGCCCGTTATTCTATTCCTGTTTTTTGTGATCCATCCAGTAAAACTATCATCAATCCCGCAGATTTTAGTGGCGGATCTAAGAATTATAAAAAAATAACGGCTGGAGAGCATATTGCAAATCGAAACCAAAAGAATTTTGCGCAATATAAAAACTAAGTAATCCTACAAGATTAAAGTAGTTCAACTTTCTTTAATTTTACATAACCAAACAAAATATTTTTCACTTTTAAAATTTTAGAAAAATGTTCGCTTTGAAAAATACAGGATCTTAGAATCCTAAATTTTTAGGATGGCATTGACCAAAATAGAAATCCCCCTTTTTTCTTAGATCTAGTAAATAATGTGATGAGGTAAATGGTCGCCTGGAAATCATTGTTCTAATTGAAATTCAGATCTTCTAATGCATTTTATTTCGATCTTTTGAATTGGAAATAACGAGACCGGATAGTATGATTAATGACATTCCTAAAAGCATGTACATGGAGATTTCATCCGAGAAAAGCAGATATGCCCAGAAGGTTACAAAGAATAGAAAAGAATATTCAAACACAGCCACAAAACTAGTAATGCCCTTTTGATAACCAAGAGTTATAAGTACGCCCCCTATAACAGATAGTAATGCATGCATGAAGATTATCGCAAGGTCATTTAAACTGTAGGTTTGAAGGGGGGAAGTTATAAAGGTATTGGGAAGAGGGTATAACTGAAATATTAGGTTAAGTTCTATTAAGAAAATCATAATAAATGAAACAAACCCAATTCCAAAGAAAAACATGAACATTAATGATCTCGCGTCTTCATCACGACACCATAGGCGTGTTGTTATCGAGGCTAAAGCGTAGAATACCCCGGCAGTAATTGGAAACAAACTGAGAAATGAAAAGTCATAAAAATTTAGGCCTAAAGCTAAAAATGTTCCGAAGCTTCCTATTAAAACAGCCAATATTCTAGAGATATAAACCTTTTCTCGAAGAAGAAGTATTGAAAAAACAATGACGAATATAGGGGACGTGAAAAGTCCAGCCGCAACTTGTGAAATCGGAAAAAATGCTAAGCAACCAAAGTATATGAGCATCGCAAAAACCATAAGTAAAGTCCTTAGAAATACCAGGTTAAAATGCTGAGGAAAAATTTTCCCCCCTTGAATTTTGAAGGCAAGTATTAAGATAGGTACAGCAATTAAACTTCGTGACAGGTGAAACTGCCACAGTCCAATTGTCTCTGTAACAAAACGAATATAGTTGTCTGCAATAGCTAATAATAGCATTCCTAGTGCTATAAATAATCCACCTTTAATATTTGTATTATCTTGCATTTTTATTTATTTTTGTTGAGTCGCGCTTGATATTTGAAAATATCATTTGTCAAACTATACAACTGAAAATTCAAAATATAAATCAATTGCTTTACAGAAATACTTGTTATCTGGTGTAATCTAATTTTTAAAAAAAAATTACAATAGTTATAAAAAAAGTAGTCTGATCAAAGCATTTAGCACCCGTCATGTATTTGTTTGGGTCGGATGTAAACCTGTTCTTTAAAGTAGAAAATTTTGTGTTATCATACTGTAGCAAGTCGAGGAAGTGATGAAGGATATTATTATTCGTGCTGGAGTGATCGAGGATGCAGAAAAATGTGCTGAAATTGTTAGTACATGGATACAAAATACGGATTGGATGCCATGCCTGCACACGCAATCTGAACTGACTACAATGATTAAAGAGGCCATTCCACAAAGAGAAGTTTGGGTATTGGGCCGACCCATAATAGGTTACCTGTCATTCAACGTAGAATTGTCTCAAGTGACTGCTCTATATACTAAAATACATGGGAAGGGTTTTGGCAAAGCTCTCATAGACAAGATTAAAGGCCGATATCAATATATTAACCTTTGGTCCCATTCGGAAAATAAGAATGCCCATAGGTTCTATCTTCGTGAGGGGTTTGCTCCTATAAACTTTAAGGAAAGGGGAGGAGATGGCATTCCTGAAACACAATTTGAATGGACGGGAAGTGATAGAATTTGATTGATCCTTACACCGTCGGTGTTTTGCTTATCCTACTTTGCCTCCCAGTATAGTCAAAAGCATTTTACTTAATGCCATCATATATGTAATTTTCAGTTGAAACGTCACCATGCCAAACATAGACAGACATGAATGCCTCACTTCCTGTACGATTAGCATGCTCTATCATTGAGGGATGAAAAGACCGTTCCCCGGGTTTATGAAGGAGGTATGATTTCTCACCTACCTTCCAAAATGCTTTACCAGCAAGCATGATATATATCTCATCTGCCGGGTGGGTCCTGACACCGTATTCGGTATTGGGGAGCATCCCATAAAGACCTAGACGAATGTGATTTGATTTAACTAAACCTTCGGGCCCAATTAATTCAACGTGGGCTTTGGCAATGCTATGTTTGATATAAAGTGGGTCTGCAGAGGAGGTTGGAGGGTTCCAATTAAATGGAATTTTTAAAATAGTTTCGCATACAGGAAGAGCATCTTTTTGAGTCATCGCTTCAACAATGCTTTCAGATAACTGATTGCCATTAGAGGGTAAATGTTTGGCATCATTCGTGGTTTTCAGGATATCTTTAGTGAGCATTTCAAGCTTGCTCTTTCCATCAAATACCTTTGCTAATTCCTTAAATAAGATATTTAGTGATATCATGCGAGTTTTCCAGGGTTCGTTTAGGCTACTTGTATTAAGTCTTTTAAAGACAATTAATGCAATTGAAAAAACAAAATCGTTGGTAATGATATCAATGAAAGACAGGTAGACACAACCACTAAGCTAGCCACTTTGAGTGAGTCAGCCTCGTATTTCCTGGCAAGAAGGTAGGAAGTCACAGCTACAGGTGTAGATATTTGCATTAATAAAACTGAAAAAGAAATCTCATTTAGTGAGAAGAAATAACCAACAAATATTGCAGTCGACAAAGAAAGAATTAGTTTTAATAGACTAAATCCAAGAGCAGTTTTCAGATCACTAATTTTGAGTTCAGCCACTGCTACACCAAGCGTAATTAACATTAAAGGTATGGCCATTTGACCAATTAATTCTAGGGTTGAGGTGAGAAATAAAGGGGTAGAGAGGTCTGTGAAAAGAAAAATGCTGCCAAGGATTGTTGCCATTATTAAGGGTTCATTTTTTAGAGCTTGAAATGATGTAGCCCCTCCTGACACAAACCAAATACCAATTGAAAAGGATAAAATAGCGGTGACAGAAAAAATTATAACAGCATAGCCGAGGCCAACTTCACCAAAGGCAAAGTAAGTTAGTGGTAAACCTATATTCCCAGTATTTCCAAATGTTAAGGGAGCCAGATATGTCCGGAAATTAATTTTAGTTAGCTTTATGAAACAGGTAAGGAAAATCATCAGAAGGAAATAAGTTACAAAGGTCGCGATGGCCAAAAGAATTAAATGTTCTGAGTCAATTGTAGTTTTAATTAATGAAACAAAAACTAAGCAAGGAACGGCAATCATCATGCTTAAGCGTGTTACGAATTTCATTGGATATTCAAATCCAAATCTAACCCAGAGGTAACCCAATGAAGAAAGGAAGAAAACAGGGAAAACAACTTCTAAAACTTTTAAAAAAATCATTGAAAATGCCTGCAACCAGATTAAACCACATTAGTATGATTTTTTGTTCTGGATTAGAAGTGTTAACTCTAATATTGCTTGAAAAACATCAGGTAGGGTCATCCGTAGGATCCTAAAGCTTTGTGGATAGTAAAGCTTTACGTTTGGGAATGTGTAAATCATATTAAATTGGCCTGACAAAATTGTTTTACAAGAACTAATGGTCTGATTAATTTATAAAGACATTATTTGCACCTTAGGGGGATATCATGAACTTACCCGAATATGATTTTAGTCAACGGAGCGCATTTGTGACTGGAGCCGGAGGCGGTATGGGCGAGGAAGTTACGCTGTCTTTATTGCGTGCAGGTGCTTACGTTACTGCAGTTGATTTAAAACCATGCCCTGAATCGATAGCGAAGTTCAAAGATAGGGTTCATTTTGCACAGGGAGATATTCGTAATAGAGCGTTTGTTGAAAAGACCTTTGGGTATCACCAAGAACACAGCGGTGGATTGGATTTTTTAGCTAATGTAGCTGGGGTGCTCTGGTTTGATCGTGACAAGTCTCTATTGGAAATGGATTTAGATGTTTGGGACGAGGTTTTTGACATCAATTTGAAATCTATGGTGCTGATTTCCCGCACGGCAGTACCACTCATGCGCAAGAGAGGAAGTGGTTCAATGGTGCACTTTTCTACCATTCAATGGATGCGAGGCGATCCAGTACCTCAAGATGCTTATCAGGCTTCGAAAGCAGCAGTAAGTGCCATGTCGCGCTCACTAGCTTCCCAACTTGCAGCTGAGAAAATCAGATCAAATACGGTGCTGCCTGGTCCAGTACTTACCCCAATGCAGGAGCGCTGGAACACTGAGAAAATTCGTGGGCAGGTGGCAAGACATATTCCTTTGCAGAGGATCGGCAATCCTGTGGATTTGGCTCAGGCAGCGATGTTTCTTTTTTCCGATGCGGGGTCTTTCATCACTGGTATTGATTTGCCTGTAGATGGTGGAATGCTACTTAGGGGTTAAAGTGATAGGTAAGTAGCAAGATTTGATCCCATCTAACTTATTACTATGATTGACGAATTTTCTATTCAGCCTACCTATTGAACTGAAGAATCTATATTAACTGATCAGTATCATTCATGTAGAATGGCCATACTACTACTATCCCATCCCACCCATACGGGATCAGTACCAATGGACTGGCCAGTATCGACTCCAATGAAAGCCCGTAGAGTTACTTCCTCAGTATTTTCTATGAGGATATCTACTACCATGCGGCTACCGAGAAAAGTTTTATTTATGAGACGACCTTGGACAGCATTAGAGATTTTTGGTTGGGTCTTATAAAAACCTAGTTTCTCAAGTCTCAAGGCAGCAATAATTGGAGAACCACTGCTAGGAGTACCTGAAGGGGCATGCCCGTAAAGCTTTTGGCCGTACCAGTCCATTATTACTGTAGAACCATCTTTCCCACTCATCTTTCCAAATAGGAAATTAGTTTCACCGATGAATTCAGCAACAAAACGGGTTTTGGGTTGAAAATATAATTCCTCTGGCGTTCCATCTTGCTCGACGCGACCATTATTCATAACTATAATTCTATCTGACATCGTTAGGGCTTCCTCTTGATCGTGAGTGACAAAAAAGAAAGTTTTATAAGTTTGGCGCTGAATTGATTTAAGCTCACGTTGCACTTGTCCACGCAGCTTTGCATCCAGTGCACCCAATGGCTCGTCTAGTAGTAATAAAGCAGGATCTGGAGCAAGAGCTCGAGCTAATGCTACGCGTTGGCGTTGCCCTCCCGAAAGCTGGCTTGGATAGCGATCTCCATATGCTTCTATTTGGAGAAAAGTCATTATTTCACTTTGTCGTCTCTTAATAGCAGCATTGTCTAGTCCCTTAAGTTCTAGAGCAAAGGCAATGTTCTGTCGAACAGTCATATGGGGAAACAAAGCATAATCTTGAAAAACCATATTTACATGACGTTTTTCTGGAGGTAAATTTGTAACATCCTCCCCATCTAAGATAACAATGCCAGTATCAGGCCTTTCGAACCCACCAAGTATACGTAGCGTCGTGGATTTCCCGCACCCTGATGGACCAAGGAAAGTTACAAATTCACCTTGAGCAATATCGAGTGATAAGCTCTCCAGAGCAACGGTAGTACCAAATTTTTTTGAAATTCTGTCAATGCGAACAATAGGTGATGAAGTCATAGTTGGCTCTCCTTATTGGCTCGACGGGTAAATCGTTCAGCCCAAATCCCAATGGCAGCAGTCAAGACCAGTGCTATGGTAGCTATGGCATTGATCTCTGGTGACATGCCGGATCTAAGCATTGCAAAGATTAGAACTGGTAATGTTTCCTCATAACCACCAAGGAAAAAGGAACGTACAAAGTCGTCAAAGCTTAGAAGCATACAAAATATGCTGGCTCCTAAAATGGAGGGAACAAGGTAGGGGAGAGTAATGCGAAGAAAAGCAACAAGTGGGTCTGCACCTAGATCACGAGCAGCCTCTGTCTGACTCTTAGGTAGTGTTGATAGTCGAGCGATAACAACAAGTGATACAAAAGGAACGTTATGAACTGCGTGAGCCCATATAATTGCTCCCATTCCTGGCTCAATTCCTAGCCAGCGAGCGTATATCCTAAATGCAATGGCAGATATAATGCCAGGCACTAGGGCGGGTAAGACCATAAGGCCAAAAGTTACAGCCCATCCCCAGAACTTGCGACCTTCCAGAAGTAAGGCAAGCCACGTTCCGATTACGACAGAAATTAAAGTTGATAAAATGGCTATCAGCATGGAGTACCCAAAGGTATAAAGGATTTCGGCATCTGAAAAAATACTGTAGTACCAGTCAAGTGTCCAAGACCGGATCGGAAATCCGATGAACTTGCTGTCTTTAAAACCCATAAGAATCATAAGAATAAGGGGTACAAAAACATAAAGGACAAATGCCCAATAAACACAAGCTAGTATAATTCTATTGCTGCGATTCATTTTGTGTCTCCTCTTCTTAGAGCCTTCATCAGTTTTTGAAATAACCCAGTTATAAAGAGCGCTGCCGCAAACATTATAACAGCGAAAGCCGCACCGGTAGGCCACTCGTCACCTGCATAGTGGAAAAATCCAGCAATGGTTTCAGCAAATACTGTGGTTGATGGTCCACCCAAAAGAACTGGTGTTGCGTAAAAACCTGTTGATATGAGAAAAACCAGCGTGCAGCCTGATGAAATACCTTCAATAGTGAGAGGGAGCGTAATTCTGCGAAATCGTATCCAAGCCCCTGCACCAAGATCCGCGGCAACCTCAGTATAGCTCTTAGGTAGTTTTTCTAGGGCAGAGTAAAGAGGTAAAAGCATATAGAGCGCTGTTAGGTAAACTATCCCAAGTCCCATCGAGAAGCTGGTATACATGAATGGGATAGGACGTTCTATCAATCCAAGCCACTTTAGAGCAAGGTTTACTGCACCTGTATTCCCCAAAAGGATCATTATTGCATAGGTGCGCACAATTTCTCCTACCCAGAACGGGATTAGAAGGATCAAAAGCATTAACATTTGGTTGTGACGACTTACATGCCTTGCAAGAAAATAAGCTACTGGATAAGTCAGAATAAGAGTGCAAAAGGTGAATACAGCTGCAAAAGTAAGAGTTCTAAAGAAGGGCATCCAGAAGATGTGGTCTCCAAAAAAACGAATATAATTGTTGAGCGTGAAATTTTGTGGAGCTCCTTGGGCAACGGGATAAGATTCAAGTAATGATACTCGCGCCATTTGAATCATCGGGCCCAAATGTTGAGTTAGGAGCCACAGTAAAGGAAAGGCGGCAAGGATTATAAACTGACGTCTCGGAGATGCAGTAGCAAAAGTCAGTAGTAGGCGATATGGTTGCCAGTTCGTGAGGCGTCCCCAGAATGGGCGAGTGGCTGAATATTGAACAATGTCATCGTGATTTTTCCGTGCTGAATCGTCGTGAGACATTTTGCACAAACCTTTCTCACCAAATCTCTAAAGGGGATCTGCCCAAGATAAAGGGCAGATCCTTCTATTTAATTTAGTCTATGCAGCTTTAACAGCCTCTACAGCGGGATCAACCAAACCATATTTCATCTTGTTCGCTTCGGCACGGAAGAACTGCAAGTTGGCAATCTGTTCTTCAGGAAAAGACGTTGATTGTTTTTCAAGATCGGTTAGGTAATTTGAAGCATCCTTGTATGTAGAGATAAACCCTGATGCCTTTGTCATGGACGCTCCTATTTCGGGAGAAGCAAGAATTGCATTAAGAAACGTATAAGCATTATCTGCATTTGGCGCATTATTAGCTACGTTATATGTATATACAAAGCCGTATGAACCCTCATTCGGGATAGTCATCCCCAATGGAAAGCCATCGTTTATCAATGCAGCGGCAGGTCCGTTCCAGCTATGCCCTAGAGCAATGTCCTGGTTTACAAACATTTGCTGTACTTCAGCCCCACTGTCATAGTATTTACGAACTAGCGATTTTTTTGAAATCAAGAACTGTTTAGCCTCTTCAACAATGGCTGCTGCTTTGTCTGGATTATCCATATAAGCTACCATGTTGCCATCGTAACCAAGCATTAGCATTACGATAGACATCATATCCTGAATAATGTAGGCAGTTTGGCCAGAATATTTTTCTGAAAAAAGAGTGTTCCAAGTCATTGCTTCTTCTTGAGAAACAAGCTCCGTGTTATAAGCCAGGATTTCCATACCTGAGAGTATGGGTGCACCCCATTTATGACCGTTGATTGTAGCCCAGTCACTTTCCGAGAAGGTTGGGTTTATGTTGCCCCAATTTGATAGACGATCTGTATCAAGTGGTGCCAGAAGTTCATTATCAATAAATTGTAGAAAGCGGTGTCCAGCTACTGTCATGATGTCAACTGTTGGATTCGGTGCTTCTGCCGCTAGGAGGTTAAATTGCTTACCTTGATCATCGACGAGACGAATGTTCACTTTTATTCCTGTTTCTGCCTCAAATTGTTTTTTAAAACTTTTCGGCACAAAATCGTTGTAAGTCCAAATATTGACCTCACCTCCTGCAGCTGATGCGCTGCGTAGATAAACAGGACTAGCCAGAGCAGCACCAGTCATTGCGGCAGTGCTCATGAAACGGCGACGGTTGAAAGTAAATTTTGTCATTTTTGCATCTCCTTGTTGGTTCCTCTAGATTTTGTTGTCCGCACACATCTTAAAGATACCAATATAGGTATCTAGTGCAACAACCCGGTACGGGCAGCCTGTTGCAAAGTCTTAAGGTTATAACTATTCAAATCAAGTGCGTTAAGCAATTCATTTTCTTTAGAAAAATCACGGTCATACATAGCCGAAAAAATCTGGATCCCGGCTTCGTGCAGAATCGCTGGACGATTCACCAATTTTCCTAGCATAACTGTCAGCTGCAACCCATAAGGGACATCTTCGATGATGTAGCGGCTATGCGCCGTAGCTGGACCAATGCCTCCATTCCCTTTTGCATGCATTTGCTGATTCATCTTAGAAATTGATTCTATGGGGATATGAAAACTCAAGTGAAAGTGCTCAAAAATTGTTTTTACCTTAACACCTAGTGCTTTAGCAATTGCTAAGCGTTCAATATCAAGTTTTTCTAGCAATCGCCCAATACGAGGGGTAACATTTTGGCCTTGGCTCCAGATCTCGCCTCTTTCCATGCGAGTAATATTGCCTAGGGCGATTCCCAAATGGTTCTGAGGATTAAGGTTGGACAGTGAAATGGCCAGTAAGCCCTTTCTACTTTTGAAGCGGTTTCCAAACAATTTCTTACAAACTGTTAGAGCGCAATTTGAATGTGTCTCAGGAACTGTGCATAGGTCAACAGAATCACGGACAGTATTTACACGCACCCCTTTTTTATTACACCTTTTACCTGTGACAATTGTAGTGCCCCAAGCGGTGATGGGCACAGATATACCTCGGGCTTTTAGAAGTTGCGCCAAGTAAACTGCTCCGAGAGAAGCGTGGGAAGACACAATTATTTTCTGACGTTCATGAATATATGGAGCTAATTTATCCATCACAACCTTGTGTCCGTAGGCTGGTAAAGCAATGATAAGTACTTCATTGCTAGCAACAAGTGCCTTGGCGGATCTTGCGATCCTTACCTTAAAGGTCAAGTCCAAGGCTCCTTCGGCTGAAATGCCGTTTTCAAGGCCTTTAGTACTAATCCCTGACGGTGACCAAAGCATCGTGTCATGCCCATGATTTGATAAAAAAGCCGCTGTACCTAATGCAATAGATCCCGCTCCAGCAATTCCTACCCGTAAGCTATCGCTCATGAGGGGGCTCCCGCTGTATTGGGTCACCTAGCACGTGCATCAACCGGTTAGCCCAACCAAATAATGCTGCTGACAGAATGAGGTCAAGAATTTCAGATTCCTTGAGCCCAGCCTTACGAAGCTCATCCATATCTTGAGGGTCAGTTTCAGGGGGTGTTGCTGATAATTTGCGTGCAAAATGAAAAATAGCAGCTTGACGCGGGGTTAGATCTGCCTTCAAACCTTCGCTGAATAATTTGTCAGTTACTTCGGTGCTATTTTCCAGCTTTGCATGGCGGTCTGCATGGACCGCTGCGCAATAGATGCACCGATTTACCATGGATGCTGCAATTGCTCCCAATTCCCGTTCGGAACGAGACATTCCTCCCTCATCATACATTATGGCATTGAAAAGAGGCGATCGAACAGCAAGACTTTCTACATCATGTGCGAGTGTCAGGACATAAGCTGAAACTTTCGTGTTAGACGGAGTGATTTTGAGTGCCTCCAGTTGTTCTTTTGTTGCCTCTTCTTGCTTTATCGGAGTGACTCTGGGTTTCCAAAGTGGAACTCTGCGGGTGAATTTGCGAACCACACTGCTCATACCGCGCCATCTTTCATCATATGCATCCCTGTCGTAATTCGAACTTGATATGCAATGAATGCCACCAGCTGACATACTCTGACTATATCTTGATCCGCAAAGCCTGCCGCCTTCATATCAGCTACATCATTTTCTTCGATATCACTTGGTATATTTGCCACCTTGTCAACAAAGTCAGTCAATGAGCGAAGATCCAAATGAGTTTCATGTCCTGGATGATCAGAAGATGCTTTGGGATCTGCCATCTGCATGTAGTGCAATGCTAATTCTGAATGCCCTGCTTTTTTAGCGATCCTAGCCGCTAACCAGGCTCTCAATTCATGGGAAAGGCGGCCACAATCCTTTGGCTGTATTACTGCATCCTCTGCTGCTTGCGTCAGTTCAAATATCTGGGAACGAGCTTTGACGGCAGTTCCAGTGCTGCTATTATTATTAATGCCTGCAATGGTTAGCGCAGTAGTGTCGAATATGCTCATGCTACTTTTCCTTGATCTTTGTTGGGATGGAGTTCTGTAGGGGTCCATTCATGCCCTTGGAGCTCAGGTTTTTTATAGTTTAGCATTAACTGCCAATGTTCCTCTATATCTTCACTATACAACTGTGAAGCTATTGCTCTTGCTAGCCAAGCAGCGCCTTCACTGATACCAGGGATATCACCACTAACCTTTCCAAGGCTAGCTGAGGCTCCGTAATTGAAACAAAAAACATTCTTAAGCCAAGGAGCAGTTTCCGCTACTTTCTCGCAGAAGCTAAAATCAGGATTTAGATAAGGGAAGCACCCAAGTTCGTCGTTTTTCTCATCTTTGGGGGGTGTGTAGACATCTTTCCATAGTAAGATATTACCAGCGTTTTTGCCAAATTCCGTCCTAGCCAGTGGATCAATTTTAAAGCCGGTTCCCAGAATTACAAAGTCTGCTAAATATGAGGTATTATCAGAAAAATAGATCTTCGCTTTATCACCATGTTGTTGGATTTTAATCGTTTCTTTATCAAAATGAAAATAAGCATTTTTATGCCTACTCACTCGAAGTGTAGACCCGTGTGGAGGTGGAGTTTGAGTGGCAAAAGAATATTGCATAAATCTCCACCTCCATTCATCAGGTAAGGCAGCATAGCCTGCGGTAAAGCCAAAACTACCGATCCCCATCATCTTATTAATTGTGGGCATCTCCTTACGGCGTATCAAGTGTCGTACTTCAGTTGCCCCATGCTCAAGTGCTTCAGCGGCATTGTCTACGGCTGAAGCGCCTACTCCTATAACAGCAACACACTTATTTTTCAGCATAGAAAAGTTGATTTCATGTGCACAGTGTGCCCAAAAATCTTGGGACAGGCCATCCACAAAACTCGGAATATTGGGGGATCCAGTTCCATCACGTCCTGTGGCAAAAATCAACTTCCGGCAGAGTATAGTTTCATCAGTCATGCCTGAAACCTGTAGTCTCAAAAGATCCCCTTTGTTTTCCACATGGTCGAGAGAGATTCCATTTTCAATGGGAATATTAAGTACATGACGATACCAACGTAAATAATCCATCCACATAGGACGTAAAATCCTATCTAAGGCATTCCACTTTGTGACCCCAAATTGAGCTCGATACCAGGCCTGAAATGTAAGGCCACCATGGCTGAAAGCAGGGCCGGTCAAATCCTTAGGAGATCTCAAGGTTTCCATTCGAGCATAGGTTAACCAAGGGCCTTCATAACCTTCTATTGCTCGATCAAGAATGCGAATGTTTTGCATGCCGCCGGTAATTAGTGATAACCAAGCTACCATACCACACATCCCGCCGCCAACAATGACTACATCGGCGACACCGTCGCGCCGTGGAACCCAATTCTTGCTTGGAATCCCCAGGCAGTTAAGATCAGTCCTTAACTTGGTTTCAAGTTCTTGGAGGCCAAGATCATCGTAACAATTTAAATCCGACAGAGACATGAGTGCTTTAACTCTTCATCTTCACATTCATTACCATTCTTCAAGATGATACCAGTGCATGTCTAAGTTATCAACATGGCATCTATTTATCTTACACATTTTGGAACATGACACTAGACAAAGAACTTTTCAGGATATGGAGCCTTTTCCATTAGCATCATTTGGTAAGAATTGAGCATTCCGGGGGTCAGCATAGTAATAACTCTGATATTCAGCTGCTGAGTTGGCAAGTTTCCCCACGCCATTTATCAGCTTGGCAACCTTTTCATCAGTCATTAGAGCTGAAAAATTGAGTCGCACCCAACCTGGTTTCTCCAGTTCTTGGCCAGTATTAATCAGGCGTTCAAGTTCTACAGAGCTTTCTTGTTCGAGGCCAAGCAAACGGTGCGCATAAGGTCCAGCGCATGCGCATCCTCCTCTCGCTTGAATGCCTTCAACGTCGCTTAAAAGTCGAGTAAAAAGCTGATGGTGAATATACGCACCTTTTCCATCTCGTATTCTGAAAGATAAGATTGGTAATGCATTAGCTATTTCAGCGCCAAAAATTTCAAGGCTCTCGTTGCGTGACCAAATTTTAAGGGCCTTTGCTCGTAATTCTTGCTGTCGCTCAATCAGCCATTCCTGCCCTAAGGCTTCTTTAACAAGCATGACAAGTGCCACACGTATATCTCCAATCACGTTTGGGGTTCCACCTTCCTCTCTTGCCGAGACACAGTTGGAATAGGTGTGTCCCCAGGGGGATACAAAGTTCACCGTTCCTCCTCCTGGTAGTGTTGGTTGCTTGAGACTAACGATTTCATCACGTAAGATCATTATACCACTTGCTGCTGGCCCTCCAGGAAACTTGTGAGGAGAAAAAACAAGGGCATCTATAGCTGCAGACGAGCCTACATTCATATCCATAGGCAGATAAGGTGCTCCACATCCATAATCCCATATTGCAAGGGCGCCCTTTGATTTTAATAACCGGGTCACTGCATTTACATCGGTTATGATACCTGTGACATTTGATGCGGCCGAGAAAGCTCCAACAACAATGTCGGTAGCCAAGGATTTTTCTAGCACCTTTTCCAAGGTTTTAAGACAAGGTCCGCCTTGAGTGCCTTCGTTAATTTCGATTATTTCAGCACCACTTTCGCGCCAAGGTAGTAAGTTGGAATGATGTTCATAAGGTCCTACTAGAATTAGAGCTTGCCCGCCCTTCGACAGTATGCGTCTGATGTCTAGTAAGCCAACAATTCGGTTGATCCCAGCCGTTGACCCTGATCCAGTAAAAACTACACTTGTGCCAGAGTGGGCCGCCGTCATTCGTGCAATTTCTAGACGTGCAGCTTCTCGCATTTCTGTAATATAAGCACCACAATATGAAGCCTTAGTATGGCTATTGGCATAATAGGGTAATACTTTTTGGCGGACAAAATTTTCTACCTGATCCAGTGCTCTTCCTGATGCTACATAGTCAGCATAGATCATCTCTCGAGGACCAAAAGGTCCCTCGATTTCAATTCCATCTCCGATTAAACCCGAACGAATCCAATCTACGATGTCGTCTCTTTGCAACGATTTTTTGAACTCTTCAAGAGGGTACATGTAAATCTCTTTGTTAGGCTTTTTAAGTTCTAACATTGCACTTTTTTTCAATATCTTAAAGAAAAATTTACGAGTGCTGTAGAGCTTCTATTGGTTGCTCTCAACTTAATGGTGGTGGTTTTATTACAACATCATGAAATAGTAATTATTTTATGATCAAAAGATAATAGATTGCTATTCAAAATGATGCACTTCTATTAGACTAACTACTTAAGTTGACAGGAGTTGCGGAGGGTATGATCAGCCGCTCAAATATTCTTTAAGCATTTGATTTTCATACTCAAATTTCTCAAGCAACCTATTAACTACATCCCCGATAGACACAATACCGATCGGCCTTTTATTCGCTACGATTGGTATGTGTCTGATTTTGTTTTTCGTCATCAGCTCCATGAGTTTGTCAGAAAAAATCTCTTGATCACAAGATATGACTGGGTGTGTCATGAGTTCTTTTACGGGTTTATCGCAGAAATCGTTATATGAGCTTTTTGCAAGTGCTTTTACAATATCTCTCTCAGACAGAATGCCTGTTAATTCCATTTCGTGATTGATTACGGGAATTGCCCCAATGTTATAATTCCCTAACTTTTTAATTGCATTACGGACTGTTTCTGATTCCTGAAGTGTTACCAAAGGTCTTTTAATTAAGTTGTTAACAAGGGTTTTGGACATTCTTTACCTTTCTTTACAGAGTTTCTTGATTTTTCCTCCAAAAATACCTTATAGTTGACGTAGCGTAAACTATAAGGTATTTTTGTTTTTAACATAAGTCAATTTTTCTTGTATTGTTGTATTGATAGTGCAATGGTGGCCTGATCCACTATTAATCTTATAGATTGGATGGAGAAGATCCTGATCTCATACTTTAGGTAAGTCTGATCACTATGCTGGCACAGTTACGATTATAGAACTTCTATTCTTATGCTGAATTTCTTATTGCCTAAAATATCAGAGAATCATTCCTTGAACTAAATTATGAATTTAGTTTAGTTTGTGAGCAAGCTTGATGCTCTGCATATTTACAAGAGTTAGTAGCAAGTCAAGTTATTAGATAAGGTAAAGCTGAAGAGGTAGCCAGAGATTTGACCTATAGGTTAGTTGAAAGACATCCCAGTTATGAATTTAAGTAAGGTTGAATCAAGTGGGATAGGCATTGTGCATTTGGGTGTAGGGGCTTTCTTCAGAGCTTTTGTCTTGCCACAGTTGCAAGAGATGGCGCAAAATTTTTCAGCAAATGATTTTTCCGGCTGGGGCATTTTAGGAGTAAGTTTTCGCAGTGCAGGGGTGAGAAATCGTCTAGCTAAAAACAATTTTTGCTACCATGCAGTGCAAATTTCTGGTTCTGGTTATGAGATAGTGGAAATAAATTCCTTAAGTACTGTCTACTTTCTGCAAGAACAGCGTGCAAAAGTCATGCAGGCTTTGATTTCGCCCGAATTAAAGATGGTTACATTGACGGTTTCTGAAAAGGGGTATCATTATTCTGCCAATACTCAGAGTATTAACTGGAATAATTTGCAGATCCAGAAAGATCTTGCTTGTCCGAGTATGCCTAATTCCGTACCGGGACTTTTGACCCTCGCACTAAAGAACCGGAGAGAAATGGGGTTACCTCCCTTTGCCTGTGTTAGCTGTGATAACCTGGTTGCTAATGGAAGGGTATTAAGAAAAGTTGTTTTAGATTTAGCTCGGCGTATAGATCCTGATCTTGCCAATTGGATCGATGAGAACACACCTTTTCCGTGCACAATGGTTGATCGTATTGTTCCTGCTACAAAGCCAGAAGAGGTTAGAAAAATTTCGAAACTGACCGTTTGGAAAGATCCTGCACCTGTATTTCATGAACCTTTTAGGCAATGGATTATTGAAGATTGCTTTGGTTCTTTATCTCGTCCTCCCCTGGAGAGTGTTGGGGTCATTTTTACAAAGGACGTGAAGCCTTACGAAGAAATGAAGCTGAGACTGTTAAATGCCACACACTCAGCCATCGCGTATTTAGGTCAACTTTTGAACAAAAACACCGTTTTTGAGGCAGTTCAAGACCCAGAAATTGTCGATTTCATTGAATATTTATGGGAGCTAGAGCTTTGCCCTAGCTTAGAAGAATCTCCAGACATTAATTTGGGCAAGTATACTCAAAGATTGATGGCACGCTACCAAAATCCAGCACTCGAACATGAAACAATTCAAATCGCTATGGATGGATCTCAAAAAATTCAACCCCGTATATTGGCTCCAATTCGCTCAAACCTCTTAGCAGGTAGACCAACTAGTGGTTTGAGCCTTGTAGTGGCCGCTTGGATAAAGTTTTTGGTTGAAAAAGATGCAAATGGAAGAATGCAAGAAATCGATGACCCTTTGCAAGAAAGCTTACTCAAAGCGATAAGGCAAAAAAATCCTGTAGACAGTATTCTTGATATCAGTGAAATTTTTGGAAAAGATCTTAGACAAGATGAACGATTTGTTAAATTAGTGAGCGAGACTTTTGTTTCAATGTCTCAATTTGGACTGAGAACATGTCTCAAACGTTTTCTTGAAGATTCAGGTTCCCATTAGCCAGTAGTATAGGTTCCAGATTTTACTTTAAAATGGGTAAAGATTATGGAAAGATTAGACAGTTAAGCTTGATTGGAGAAAATAATTCTTATTCAGTTGAGCATATTACTAGGGAGAGGGAGAAAAATATGAGATTTTTGGCAACATTTAAAAAATCATGTAACTTTGAAAGATGGCTCAAGTTGGTTGACGACCTAAAGCCTCACATGAACAAACATGGATTAAAGTTAATAGTGGCAATGGAAAGCGATGATGGAACTAGAATTTATGATCTAGGCGAGGCAGAAACTATGGAAGGGGTTGAAGCATTTGTTTCTGACCCGGAAGTAATTCGAATGAGAGCAGACGCTGGCGTAGACACTGAAAGTCAAGAGGTTATAGCTCCGGTAGGAAAATATCATATTTTTGATTAATGTAGGCAAACAAGATTTGATCTAAGAAAACGACCATTAACTTTTACAAGTTCAGATGTAACTGATTTTATTAGCAATAAAAACAACTTTATTTCTAGTTGCTGATTATGATTTACCAAAGGCAGCGAACTTCCAATGGACCCCTGAAAGCCCAGCCACGAAATTGTACATCAGATTTCCTAGCGAGTTTCAAATTCGGAAATCTATCAAATAATTTTGGTAGTGCGACCTCGCCGATCAAGCACCTGGAAATTGCAGCACCAGCACAAAAATGTGGTCCAGCACCAAAAGGAATACTTTTTGTCCTATCTTGCAAAACATCAAATGTTTCAGGACTTTTAAAGCACTCTTCATCCCTATTTGCCGATCCAAACATAAAGAAAACCCGGTCATTCTCAGCAAAACTAATTTGGTTGACTTTGCAATCTTTGGTTATACGTCTAGGAGACATACCAATCGGTGAAATCCACCTTGAAAACTCTTCAAAAGCGCCCAGCCAGGAAACTTTATTAGCTAATATCATTTTCATTTGTTCAGGGTGATGTAATAGTGCCCAAATAGTTCCTGCAATTGCATCCCTTGGTTCATTCTGACCACCTGATATGGCGAGTTTGATATTGGCCCTTATTTGTTCTTCTGACAATCCAGCTTGAATTTGGACAGATAACAGGGAGTTAGTTGGATTTTTTAGGAGGGATGGCTGGATTTCATCAATATGTGCATCGATTGCTGCTGTACACCTATTACAGTTTTGTTCGATTTCTTTATTTCCTTCATAGTTAGCTATACCGTCAATCATCCCTTGGCTTACCCTATCCATTTCTTTAGTTTTCATGTTTGTTAAGCCGGTGATTTCTTTGAGGGCTTGAGCGGATAATGGCATTGCATATTCGCTCATCAAATCGCCACCTTTCTGAGATGCCAATTTATCGAGTATGGTGTCGGCAAAATCAGAAAATTTTTGTTTCCATATTAATTTAGTTGTTTTTGGAGATATTGTTGGGAAAATAGCTCGCCGTTCGTTTAAGTGGGCATTGCCATCCTTTCTCATCATGTTTTGACCCATCAGCTGAGTCATAAGTCCTTCGGGTTGATTGGAAGAGAAAATGGATGTTTTCTTTTCATTTTCGAATATAGCTTGCCGTTTGGTGATTAAAGTAGCATCCAGCTGTGGAATATAAGCAATGGGAAATTTTGCCCTCATCACTTTTAAATCTGGATAAGGATCCAACCAAAAACGAGACATATTTAAATCATAAGTAGGCGCATTTGACATTATTAGTTCGCCTTTTGTGTCAATCTAAATTGGATCAAAATTTGTTTCTTCAAGATCTTAAATCAGCTTGCAACATACTACTTATAAATAGATCATAATAGTGTAAAAGCTTGAATTTAATTTTATTTCCCGCTTATCCCCATATGAATTAATCTGAGGGTGCTTATGCCAATTAGAATAGCTTTAGACTAATGGTCAAGAAATTCATTTAAAACAATAACTACATTTTGTGGAAAAATGTGGCACGATTTTTGTAATATCAGAGATCTATATTCCTTTAGTCTTAGGCCAAAAAAATTAGTATCCGTTGTGTAAAATTTACTATAGAGCAAAAATTTTGGATATCGAAAATTTTCAGAAAAAGGTCAGGGTATCGTAAACACTGATGGGAAAAATAGAATATAACTTCAAAACATTAATTGCTTAAAAGGACTTTCAAAATGAATAATCCCAAGGTGCCAGTTTCATGGGGAGAACTGTTTGATAAGATCACGATTCTTCAAATCAAATCAGAGAAGCTTTGTTCCCCTCAGGCTATAAAGAATGTAAATACAGAGCTACACATGCTGAGCACAATAATTGATGAAAAAGTTCCAAATTTATCAGAAGCAAGAGAATTTGAAAAAGAGTTAAAGCTAATTAACCAACAATTATGGGATATAGAAGATCAAATTAGAGAAAAAGAGCGGAAAAAGATTTTTGATAGTGAATTCATTCATTGTGCTCGCATGGTTTACATAACGAACGATAAGCGTTCAACAATTAAAAGAAGCATAAATCAGGTTTTTGGATCGGATTTGATGGAAGAAAAATCTTATTCTCCCTATTGAAGTTAAAATCTTGACTGCTATTTGGCCACTATTAGCATTCTTTTTGGGTGCGGGTACAAATTGGAGCATAAGGATTTTTCAGATTTTCAGAAACAAGGTTTTATAAATCTTAAACCTCATGTATTGTTAATTATTGTAAGACGTTAGGGATATTGAGTACTGTTCTCTCCTAGTCAAAAAATGTTTTCTGGGCAAACTTGATGATCTTGATGGATTTAGGTAACTAAACCCAAGTAATTGTTGCTCAAACTAAGTTAGTGATAAATGAAATCTTTTTAATAATGAAAGGTAAAATGATTATGAATGAATCTGTCATTATGAAAACTTCGAAGTATTTTAAGGAGAGGGGAATCCTTCTACCTACACTGAGGGAGCTATGTAATCCGGAGGAAATAGATTCACAAATAAAGTCTGAACTAGATTCCGTAGAAAAAAACTCTATGAATCCCCTGAATCTTTTTAGAGTTCATTGGTTCAATAGTAGAGATAAGAGTGCTTTTTCCGAAGTTCCAGAACATATTGTTTTACCTAGCGATTTGACAGGCATAGATGCAAAAATTATTGTTAATATAGGAAGATTTTTCCCATTGATTGATGCACACAAAGTGTTAGCCGCTTACGGTTGCTTGCTTCCAAGAATATTAAGCGGGACTTTTGATTATGAGTTTAACAAAGCTATTTGGCCTTCGACAGGTAATTATTGCCGGGGTGGAATAGCAATTTCCAGAATTTTGGGCTTAAAGAGTTTAGCAATTTTGCCAGAGGGAATGAGTAAGGAAAGATTTTCTTGGTTGGAAAAATGGGTGGAAGACAAGAGTGATATAATAAAGACTGCTGGAACAGAGAGTAATGTAAAGGAAATTTATGATGCCTGCAACGAGTTAAGAAAAAATGAAAGAAATGATATAATTAACCAATTTGATGAGTACTACAATTATGCAATTCATCGGGCAGTGTCTGGGCCATCTTTTGAAAAATCTTTTCTGAAGGTTAAGGGGCAAAGTAAATTAAGAGCCAGGCTTTTTGTGTCTGCATCAGGCTCTAGTGGAACCTTGGCAGCTGGAGATTATTTAAAAGAAAAGCTAAATACAAAAATCGCCGTAGTAGAAGCTACTGAATGTCCAACTTTACTTAATAACGGTTATGGAGAACACAATATTCAAGGAATTGGAGACAAGCATGTTCCGCTCATCCATAATGTTATGAACACTGATTTTGTAGTTGGGATTTCGGATGATTCTACGGACAATTTGAATATTATTTTTAATACCGAAATAGGCCACAAGTTTTTGGAAAATCGCAAAGGGTTAAACCCAGATCTAATCAAAAAACTTCCAGAATTTGGGTTTTCAACCATTGCAAACATCCTAGCCTCAATAAAGCTAGCCAAGTATTTGAACCTAGGACCTGAAGATGCTGTGATTACTGTGGCAACAGACGGAGCAGATTTGTATCTTTCTGAATTAAATAAGGCGGTAAAAGGCTTTACTGGAATATATGATGAAACATCTTGTGCAGAATTATTTGGCCAACATTTAAAAGGAGTCTCAACTGATAATCTACTTGAATTAAGTCAAATGGATAGAGATAGAATATTCAATCTTGGTTATTACACTTGGGTGGAACAACAAGGGGTACAGCTGGATGATTTTGAGGCTAGACGGACTCAAGATTTTTGGGACAAACACTATACTGATATGTTGTCATTAGATTCAAAGATAAATCAATTTAATTCAATTTGATAAGAGAAAATGAGATTTAATTGATCGTAAAATCAGTAACTGATAACCAGCGATTTTTGGCAATCGCATTAATGACTTTAGGTTCTATTCTTATTAGTTTTAATGGGCTAGTGCTAAGGAATATTGAGACGGCTGATAACTGGACTATAATTTTTTACCGGTCTTTAGCTTTTTCTTCGGCCATTTTTTTATATCTGTTTATTAGGTACAGAAGAATTCTTCTGTTGCAAATCACAAAAGTAGGGCCATATGGATGGTTTGCGGGATTAGTATTAGGTATTTCTAATGTGTGTTTTATTTTATCTATGACCTCTACGACGGTTGCTAATACTGTTTTTACTATAAGTTTAATTCCCTTTATTACTGCAGTGTTAGCATTTTTCATTTTAGGCGAAAAATTAACCAAAATCACCATTTACACAATGATTACTGCATTATTGGGTGTTCTAATAATGTTTTATGGAGCTTTACAGGTAGGAGAAATATTGGGAAATGTACTTGCACTTTTTACGGCTTTTTTTTTCTCCATTTTCACTGTAGTCCTACGAGCAAATAGAAGTATAGATATGTTACCATGCCTTCTTTTATCAGGCGTAATTGCTATGCTGGTATCATTATCTCTTAAGATGGGTGCATTACAAATTTCATTTCATGACATTTTACTTTGCTTTCTATTAGGAGGGATCATGTCTGGCTTTGTAAACATTTGCTTTGTTTTCGCGTCAAGGCATCTTATTGCTGCCGAGGTAACTCTGTTCTTTTTCTTAGAAATTTCTCTTAGTCCTACTTGGGTTTGGCTCTTTGCAAATGAAAAAACTTCTGTAAACACCCTTATTGGTGGTTCAGTAATATTGATATCCCTTTTGGTAAGAGCGGTTTGGCTTCGTTATATCATTCAAAAGTCAATAGGCACCCACGGGTAATCTAAATAGAGGGACAATTGGGCAAGATATTGGCTAAGAACAAGAAAGACTTATGTAATGCCAAAAAAATATGCTGTTTTATTAGTTTTAATGGGCGGAATTTTCATGAGTTTTGTTGGTCTCTACATGCGACTTCTATCTCAGGCTGATGGCTTCCAGATCTTATTTTATCGTTCATTCGGTATTTGTGGAATTGTTATCTTTGTGGGCTGTTTGCGCCGGCAAACTACACCAATAAAATTTTTTAAAAGTATTGATATAAATGACATTTTTATGGGTTTTGCACTTTCATTGGCTTTTACTTGTTATGTATTTGCAATGCTATACACTTCAGTAGCTTCTACGTTACTCATTCTTTCTGCAACACCTTTCATGACAGCCTCTATTGGTTGGCTGTGGATAAGAGAACGCCCTAAATCAATTACTTGGGTAGCCATGTGTTTTGCATTTTTTGGAATTTATTTAATGGTCAAGGCAGGGCAACAACTAGGAAATAACTTTGGTAATTTTATGGCATTATTATCGGGTTTCTGGTTTGCCCTTATGTTAGTAATTGCCCGTCGAAGCGGCAAACATGATGTTTTAGGAGGCACCTTTATTGGTGGGGCTTTCTGTGTTCTTTGGGGAGGGTGTATGGCGGTTATTCTTGGTACCGGTTTAACTGTTTTAAGTTTTGATTTATTTATAATCTTGGTAATGGGTATTTTTGGGATTGGGATCGGAATTGCCTTTGTTACTTGGGGAGCTAGCCATGTTCCGGCTGCCGAAGTGAGTATACTGGTACTGATAGAGAGTGTCCTAGGCCCTGTCTGGCCATGGCTTTTACTTGGAGAATCAATGACTTTATCTGAGATTCTAGGAGGAGCATTGGTTCTAAGCTCTGTCGTGACGTTTGCTCTTTTTACAGCGAAATAATTTTAAATTAATTGCGTTTCTTTTTAATTTAGGGCGCTTAATTCAGGCATGAAGAAAATAGTTTATATACCCTAAGTAACAACTCCAACATTTATTAAAAAATTTATTCGAGCCCAATTATGTAGAGAGAGGTTATGAGAGCATTTAGTCCTTAAAATAAAATTCTTATAGCAAGTTGGTTGGTGTTTGGTTTCCTATAAATTCCTCAATGTTTTTAAGAGCTAGCTCTCCCATCTGAGTTCTCACCTCTAAAGAAGCTGTGCCAAGATGAGGGAATAATGTGACATTTTCCATCTTCATCAGTGCTTCTGGTACCTCAGGTTCAAATTCATAAACATCAAGCCCTGCGCCGCCAATTTGGCCAGTTTGCAAGGCTTCAATCAGAGCTTTTTCGGAAATTACATCACCACGTGCTATATTGACTAAGATGGCATGTTTCTGCATTGAACAGAAAACGGCTTCATTAATTAAGTGTTTAGTTGCTGCACCTCCAGGAACTGCTAAGAAAACTACATCTACCTGCGAAACTGCTTCATTGATGCTAGTCAAATACTTAGCGGGAAGAGGTAAATTTTTTTCTGATCGGCTCGAATAAAATATTTCCATTCCAAACCCAAAATGGCAACGATGAGCAATTGCCTGGCCAATGCGTCCCATGCCAATTATTGCTGCTTTTTTCCCACTGATATGCAGACCTAACATTTGAGTTGGGTGCCAGCCTTTCCATTCTTGGGTCCGAACCAGCCTTTCCCCTTCTCCAGCTCGGCGAGCAGTCATAAGCATTAGAGTTATTGCAATATCTGCGGTAGCATCTGTTACCGCTCCAGGAGTATTTGTGACCATGATTCCTTTTTTCTTGGCCTTATTCACATCAATATGATTGTATCCAACACCAAAATTTGCAAGTAGCCTGCAACGAGGATTTTCTACTCGAAGAAAGATACTAGCACTAAAAACATCACCTAATGTGGGAACTACAATGTCATAGTCTTGAAGAGCTGAAATCATTTCCTGCTCGCTCATGGAAGTTGTTTTACTTCTTGTAGTAACATCACCGAGGCCATTAGCTTTTTGATGGATTTCTGATGGGAGGGGACGGGTAATTAAGATCTTGTACAAATTGTTAACTCCACCTACTCAACTAATTTTTTTGCAATAACAGGAAATAAGCTTCCATCTGCTTTATCTACAATTATGATAAACACTCTGACTTACAATTTGCAATGTGGGATAGTAAAAATTCAGAATCCTCTCAACGAAAATCCAATAAAGGATAATAGAAAGTTTGCAGGTTGAAAATATATTCCTTAGTCATTCCTTCCATTGAAAATGATGAGATCTATTAATGCTCTAAGGTGTATAGCTTTAGATTGCATTTTTTGAAGTTTAATTCAAAAATTATTTTTGCAACACTCATTTTCTTATCTATTTTGAAAAGCTAAAAATTTTCAAATATTGTCGTATAAGTTGCTTGAGATTACCTTCTATTTTTGAGGGTGGGTTAGGGAAAAGGGGAAAATACCAGAATTTTTTAAGTAATTGAAAGTACTTATGATTCTTGGCTTAAGAGATAAGAAATCATAGATCAAAAGGATCTGTGGTGCAGTTCAAAGATTTGTTAGATTAAGTCCATGAGCTGTAGACTTATCTCTAAACATGTGTAGTGTCAGAAAGATGCTATTCATAATTCCACTCACAGACTAGGTTTGGGGAATTAGATAGGTCTTCTTTATTCATATTTGATATTTTGAAAACAGGTTGCTAAGTTTGTTTATTGCGCAAGATAGTGAAGGGTTTTATTGCAAAAAAAACAACGAATTATAGTGTCAGATCTTTTAATGTGGATATTTTCGAAATTATTGACTGAGAACATTATAATCTACTGAGGCAACAATATGAAAATTGCTGGTAAAAAAGTATTACTTACGGGAGCTAATGGCGGGATTGGTCAAGCTATTCTTAGACGGTTACACGGAGAAGGTGCTCTTATTGCCGCTACTGATTTAAATGTCGATTATCTAGATGCTAAAGTTCGTTTTAATGGGAACTTATTGGACAAGAAATTTTGTGATGAATTGCCTAAACGTGCGTATGAAGCATTGGGAGGTTTAGACATTTTAATAAATAATGCAGGAGTTATTAGAAGAGGAAAGATCACAGAATCCAGTGATGAAGATTTGGAAGTTTCCATGAAAGTGAATGTAGAAGCGCCGTTTAGATTGTGCCGTGCTAGTATCCCTTTGTTAAATCAGGGAGGGGGGGGAGCTATTGTCAATATAGCCAGCTGCTGGGGAATTTATCCTGGACCTTCACACCCTATTTATGTCATGACAAAGGCGGCTATAGCGTCATTGACACAATGCTTGGGGAGGGATCATGCAAGTGAAAATATTCGTGTGAATGCGGTATGTCCTAATGAAGTAAATACTCCTATGATTAAATCAGGTTTTTTAATAAGGGGACTAGACCCCAATAAAGGTATCGAAGAATTAAATAAGACTGTTCCTTTAGGTCGTATCGCAGAACCAGAGGATATAGCTGATGTTGTGGCCTTTCTATTATCAGATGCCGCGCGATATATGTGTGGATCTTTAGTTGAAGTAAATGGAGGAAAAGCAGTTTCTTGAATTATCTAAAAGGTAAAGTGGCTCTAATTACGGGTGCTTCAAGTGGGATTGGCTTAAGCACTGCAAGGTTGCTCAGCAAACATGGTGCACAAGTTTATACAGCACAAAGACGAGAAGGCGAGCACGATTGGATAGAGGCTGATTTTCATAATCCTGATACGTGTGCAAATGTGATAAGTGAATTGTCCGAACGTACCAATCACTTAGATATCCTAATCAATAATGCAGGAATCATGAAGGAGGGATCTGTAAAGGAGACCAGTGTTCAAGATTGGAACGCCCAATTACATCTGAACTTGACCGTGCCTTTTATGCTGATCAAGAACGGCTTGGGCCTCATGCAAAGTAAAGGAGCCGCAATTGTGAACATAGGATCTATTGAAGGGATAGGGAGCAACCCTCGTCACCCAGCTTATTGCGCCTCTAAAGCGGGGTTGCATGCCTTAACAAGAGCAGTTGCAGTTGATCATGGGTCAGAAGGTATTCGGTGTAATGCTGTTGCTCCTGGTTGGATTAACACACCACTTAATCTTGATTTCATCAATTCAATGCCTGATCCTAAGGCTTTTAAAGCAAAAATTGGTCAAATACATCCTCTGAACCGCTGCGGTGATCCAGAAGAAGTTGCGGAGCTAATCGTTTGGTTAGCCTCTGACAAAGCATCCTTTGTAACGGGTCAGATCTTCACAATTGATGGAGGACGTACTGCAAAATTAAGTTTGCCCTGAGTTTTATTTGATTCTTCACAAGATAACCTGAAAGCGTTTCTTGAAGTTGCTAAGAACTAAATCATAGTCAGTCTCATAAAATGTATACTTTATTTTTTTGATTATTGGTAGTTTCTTGATAATTTAGTGTAGGTAAGAAATCCCTGATCATACAGACTATTTATATCTTTCGTTAGTTTTTACATTTGTTTTTAAGAGAGCATCTATGGCAGAATCGAGGGAAACTTTTCCTAATTTATTACCTCCTTCATCTATTACGTTACATTCCTTAGTTTTGGATTTGTTTAGTTCCTTCAGAGCATTTTCTAAAGTTAGTGATGATATTAAGTTGGGTCCACGACAAGATCCTTTGGTTGCGATAGATTCAATCCTGATTACCTTACCTCTATTAACGTCTTTTATGAAATCAGAGATATAATCATCAGCTGGAGTCATGATTATTTCTTGAGGATTTCCTTCCTGAATTACTT
>MDTG01021198.1_pt1 | contig 29937 bp, 27 predicted proteins | sample 811421 | NCBI WGS metagenome assembly MDTG01 (sample SAMN05326645, study PRJNA326480) | marine metagenome | isolation source: seawater | place: Pacific Ocean: South East | collected 2011 | reverse complement strand
TCTGGAGGTCCTGAATCAGTTACCGAATCTAATACTCCAAGAATCCCTGAAATTATTTTTGAATTAGATGTGCCTGTCCTAGGTATTTGTTACGGGATGCAAACTCTTGCAGAGCAATTTGGGGGGCAAGTTTCTTCTTCAAAAAATAAAGAATTTGGCCATGCTCAAATTCTTTTAGAAAAAACATCATTGCTCTTCGATGGCTTTAGCTCTGGATCTTTGGTTGATGTTTGGATGAGTCATGGAGATCATGTATCAACTCTTCCAGATGAATTTAATTTAATTGCCTCAACTAAATCAGCTCCAATAGCTGCCATAGAGCATGCCCAAAAACCTATTTATGCATTGCAGTTCCATCCCGAGGTCACCCACACTAAACAGGGCAATACCGTACTAGAAAATTTTACGTTCAAGATATGTAAATGCTTAGCCCAATGGAGAATGGAAAATCTTATTGAGCAACGAATAAATGAGATTAAAGAAAAAGTAGGAGATCAAAAAGTACTACTTGGTTTATCAGGCGGAGTAGACTCATCTGTTACAGCGATGCTTTTGGATAAAGCGATCGGAAAAAATTTAATTTGTGTTTTTGTTGATAACGGATTGCTCCGAAAAAATGAAGCTGAAGATGTAGAAAATTTATTTAAAGATAAGATGGATTTAAATTTATTAGTTGTTGAGGCAAAAAAAGTTTTTTATAGACATCTTAAGGGCATCTCAGATCCTGAGCAGAAAAGAAAGATTATTGGTAGAACTTTTATTGATATATTTGATAATGAGGCCGCTAAATTAAAAGATGAGATCAACTTTTTAGCACAGGGCACTATTTATCCTGATGTAATTGAATCTTCCGAATCAGAATCCAAAGAGGCTAGGGTGATTAAATCTCATCATAATGTTGGTGGTCTTCCTGATGATATGAAGATGGAATTAGTGGAGCCTTTACGTGATTTATTTAAGGATGAAGTCAGGAAAATGGGATCCGAGCTTGGCTTGCCATTGGAGATGTTAAATCGGCATCCATTCCCGGGCCCAGGACTAGGAGTAAGAATTCTGGGAGAGATTTCTCAAGAAAAAGTTTTAATTTTGCAAAATGCTGATGCCATCTTCATAGAGGAGTTAATTAAGGCTGGTTTATACGATCAAGTTAGCCAAGCATTTTGTGCATTTCTCCCAATTAAATCAGTTGGTGTTGTTGGCGATGAAAGGAGATATGCACATGTGATAGCGATTAGAGCAGTTGAGACGGTGGATTTCATGACAGCTACTTGGGCAAGGCTTCCATACGATTTCTTGGCACATGTTTCAAATAGAATAGTTAATGAGCTAGAGGATGTTAGTAGAGTGGTTTATGATATTTCAAGCAAACCACCAGCCACTATTGAGTGGGAGTGAAACACACCATTGAAATATAGAGCAGAAATAGATGGGTTGAGAGCATTAGCTGTATTACCGGTTATTTTATTTCATGCTGGATTTGAAGCATTTAGTGGAGGCTTTGTAGGAGTAGATGTATTTTTTGTAATCAGTGGTTATTTGATTGCAACTATTATCATCTCTGAAATGGCTGAGGGCGAGTTTAGTTTAGTAAATTTTTATGAAAGACGAGCTCGACGTATCTTGCCTGCAATGTTTTTTGTCATCATTGTATGCATTCCTTTTGCTTGGTTTTGGCTTACACCTAGTTATCTTAAAGATTTTGGACAAAGCCTTATGGCGGTTTCAACCTTCTCTTCAAACATTCTTTTTTGGCGCGAAAGCGGGTATTTTGATACAGCTGCAGAGTTAAAACCATTACTTCATACCTGGAGTCTAGCAGTAGAAGAACAGTATTATGTTCTTTTTCCTATTTTTTTAATCCTGACTTGGCGCTTAGGCGTTAAATGGATATTAATTCTCCTGACGATAGTGTTTTTGATAAGTTTGAGCCTAGCTCAATGGGGTGCATACAACAACCCTTTTGCAGCCTTTTTTTTGCTTCCTACAAGAGGATGGGAGTTGCTAGTTGGAGTATTTCTTGCATTTTACTTAAAGTATTTTACACATCTAAAATCACAGCCTGTTAATCAATTCTTAAGTTTACTTGGATTTTGTATGATTACATATTCAATTATTGCTTTTGACAAAACAACCCCGTTTCCAGGTTTTTATGCATTGATTCCAATTCTGGGAACTGGATTATTAATTCTATGCGCAGTTCCAAAAACTTTCATTCATAGTTTGTTAAGTATCAAACTGATAGTTGGAATTGGATTAATTTCTTACAGCGCTTATCTGTGGCATCAACCTTTATTAGCTTTTGCAAGACATAGGCTCTCAGGAGATGTGTCTGATCTTTTGCTGATGGTTTTATGCATAACATCCTTAGTTTTGGCTTGGCTAAGTTGGCGTTTTGTAGAGAAGCCATTTAGACATAAAACAATTTTAAAAAGAAAATTTATTTTTGTATTTTCTTCTTTAGGGATTTCTTTTTTACTGCTTGCTGGTTTTTGGCTGAATGTTACTGATGGAGGGCTTATATATTATCCAACAGAAAAACAAAAAACCTTAAGTAATTTTATAAATGCAAATGAATACACCGAGAGGCAGCATAGAGAAATTACATTACGGAAATTTAATAAAACTAATAGTAAAAAAGATATTTTGATAATAGGAGATAGCCATTCACAGGATCTAGCAAACATGGTCTTTGAAGCAGGATTAAATAATGCTCATGAATTCTCAGCATTTTATATTTCTAATTCATGCGGTGTTTTAATGATAGATCGTGAAAATTTAAAAATAAAACCCACAATTCACTGTAATAAAAAAACTTTATTTTTGAATGATGCTTTGGTCAATCAGATGCTGACTGCTGATGAAATATGGATTGTCTCAAGGTGGCGAAATGACGATCTAAATTATATGCAACAATCACTAGAGAATATCTTAAGCGTGAATGCAAATTTATTAGTATTTGGTACAAAGTATTTTGGTAGTGTTAATTCCAAATGGTACATAAACAATGATTTCAGTTTATGGAAAAAATCATTTTTGCATGAAAGAGATAGAGATATATTTAAAGAAACAGTTATGATTAATAATTTATTGATGGAGATATCTGAATCTTTGGGCATTAAATTTATTAATACACAAAATCTTATCTGCAAGCCAAATGATTTCTGCTCCAACTATGTAGATGGAGATATTATTTCTTATGATGGCAGTCACCTTACTCCACATGGCGCAAAGGCTTTAGGTAATAGACTGAGCGAAGTATTGCTCAATCAAACAAATTGACTTTTTGATCATGATTCAACAAACTATCCTTAAAAATTATTTCCATACAATATTACTTTTTATAGGATAAGACTCCCAAAAAAAATGAAAAAATTTAGAGGAATCATCTACCTTTTTGTTCTTGTGGCACTCCTCCTCTTTTTAGCATTTAAATTTTATCAAAACATCACTAATTATATTCCTGAGTCCATAAAGAATAACGTACCAGATAGTATAGTAACCTTGCATCTTAAAATTACCGATTTTATTAATGTAAGTAAAACCCCAGATAATTTCCTTTATAACGTTAAGTTTCTCCCAGAAACTAATTTCGGAGAGTTTGATTTGAAGCTTTTTTCATTAACTCAAGATGAAAGTAACAATAGTAGTGATTTAATATTTAACGAGGGTACCGCTTCAGAAAAGTTCTTTATAGATGTTTTTAAAGATAATATCGTAGTATCTACTTTTGATGGAAATATTTTTTATTTCTTGAAGAATAGACTTGAGCTCAATAAAGGAGATATCAGATTATCCAAAATAAGAAGTAACTTAAAAGAATACCCACAATTAAAAATCCTAGATTCATTTATTGACGACAATAATATATTTATTTCTACTTTCAAGCTTGATGAGCAATCTTTGAAAAAAAAACTTTATTGCAACTTTAGTATATTCCAAGCCAATCTAAATTTTGAAGTCCTTAGTTTTGAGAGAATATTTTTTAATCCTGGCTGTACCGAAGGAGTGATTCAAGGAGGAAGAATACAAAAAATATCTTTGGATCAATCTAGTGGTTTATTATTTTCATTAGCGGCAAATGTCTCTGATCATCCTACTACTGAACCTCAAGATGATAATAGCAATTTTGGAAAAATTATCTTTCTTAATCTAAATACTCTAAATACTGAAATTTTTTCTAAGGGTCACAGAAATCCTGGAGGTTTATATGTTAAAGATGATCTTATTCTATCAACAGAGCATGGGCCTCAGGGTGGAGATGAAATAAATAAAATAATTAGAAATAAAAATTATGGATGGCCAATAGTTTCATATGGTTCTTATTATTTTGCTAAGGAGAAAAAGTATCTAAAGAATCATGACCTCAATGATTTTGAAGAGCCGTTATATAGCTATATCCCCTCTATTGGTATTAATGAGATTGTTAAAATTCCAGAACAATTTATACAGTATGATTTGCAAAATACCTTTTTTGTGAGCTCTTTGCACGGCAGGAGCCTACATTTGGTTCAATTCGATAAAAATTACAATAGAGTAATTTTTTCAGAAAGGATTTTCTTGAATCGAATTGTAAGAGATATCAAGTATATAGATGAATATAATTCATTCATATTGTCTTTAGGTAGAAAAGGAAATGGTGAGCCATCTCAATTGGGTGTCTTAATTCCAAAGAGCAATAATGAGTAGAGTATTTGTGATTTATATTTAAATAAAAAACACTTTTGTTATAATCAGTTTTTTTAAATGCCTTAAAAAATGTTCAAAAAAATTGAAATCTGGATCCTTTATCTGACCATATTGCTCAGTATCTTATTTGCAATTTTCTTTGGTGCTCTAGTTCGTCAAGAGCTCATCGGCTCAACAAAACTTGGATGGGCCTCAAAAACTGCATTATCATTGGCAAATATACCCACCGACTTTATTGCATTAATGAAAGGGGGTGGACGCGCAAGCTCAGCTTTGATTGTTGAAGACAGATTTCCAGCTTTAAATGGATTCGATGGAGCTCAAAATACTGAAGCAGTATATCTTCTTCAATCAAGATATGACGGCAATTTGGAAGAGGGCATAGTGGAATTGGTTAATTTAAAAAACTTCGAAGTTTTGCATACCTGGAATCCTGATATAGATACATTTAATAATTTAGTGGATGCAGTTGATGAGTTTAAATTTTTAGCCAGTAATAGTAAAAATGAAAGAACCTTAATCAAACATCCAAAATTATTGCAAGATGGTGGATTGTTATTTTCAAATGATTCCCCTCTTATAAAAATTGATGCTTGCTCAAACTTAATTTTTCAAAATACTCATGACCGATTTCATCACTCACATGAAACCGATTACGAAGGAAATATTTGGACATCAACTCATCTTTATCCTCAAATTTTACCAATAGAAAAAGTTGGAAGAGCGATTATAGAAGATGGCGGGTATTTGGATGATGCTATTGTAAAGCTATCTAATGATGGCGAGCTTTTATATGAGAAATCAATTTCAGAAATCTTTATAGAGAATGGGCTTGAACATCTTTTATTTTCTATTGGAGACAATAATTTTATAAGAGATCCCATTCATAGTAATGACGTTCAACCAGTTAATTTTGATGGAGAATATTGGAAAAAGGGGGATGTTTTTTTATCTTTAAGGCATCAGTCAATGATCTTGCTATATCGTCCATCGACCAATGAAATTGTTTGGAAAAGTTCTAGTCATGCTTTCCACCAACATGATGTAGATATTTTAGATGATCACAGAGTATCTTTTTTCAATAATAATTCTAAAAATTTTTTTGATGGTGATGTGGTTGATGGTCATAACGAGGTGATAATTTACAACTTTAAAACCAATGAATATAACTCATATCTTAAAGATAGCTTAAAGAAAAATCTTGTCAGAACAATTACAGCAGGAAGAAGTGAAATTCTTTCAAACGGTGATTTATTTGTTGAAGAGTCTAATTATGGAAGACTTCTATATTTTAATGCAGACGGTTCTTTGAGATGGACTCATGTCAATCGCGCAAATAACAGCAATGTCTATTATATCGGTTGGTCAAGAATTTTATATACTGACGATGATATTGAATCTGTGAATAATTTTCTAGATAGTGGGAGAAGTTGCAATGAATAAATGCATTATATTTGTATCTCTATTTATAATTTCTATGCCTTCATATGCCTACATTGGTCCTGGAATGGGGGGTGGAGCTATTGCTGCGGTTATTGGCTTCTTTGCCGCGATTCTGCTGGGACTTTGGGGAATTTTATATTATCCAATCAAACGAGCATTAAAGACCAGAAGAGATAAAAAAAAAATATCTAATGAATCTTGAAAAGTTATTTTTTTATAGATGAACATACACAACACATAAGCTAAGATATAATTGGAATAGATTAGTCAATTTATGGATATTATTTCGTAATTTAAGAACTGTCTAGGAATATGAAAAATTATAAAATTGTTCAAATCTTAAAAAATTCAAATTTTGAAAGCTCTGATCTTTGGATAGCAGAAGCAAAATTTGGTTTTCCATACCTTAAAGAAAAAATTGACTCTATGGAGTCTGGAGCTAAAATTTTGGAAGTGGGTTGTGGCACCGGGATATTGCTCTCTATGCTTGCTGAAGAATTTTCACAACATGAACTTCATGGAATTGAGCCTTTTGGTGATGGGCATGCTCTTTTCAAGGATTTAAACTCGGTAGTCAGAAAAACAGGTGTTAATATAAAGATTCAGGGCTATGAGGAGCACAATTCAGAAAAATATGATTTGATATATTGCATAAATGTTTTTGAGCATGTAGATGACTGGCGGCACTTTTTAAATTGGTCTGCTGATAATTTGAAAGAGGGAGGAGTTTTCTTCGTGATTTGCCCCAATTATGGTTTTCCTTATGAACCTCATTTTAGAATTCCAATTATCTTCAATAAGAACTTAACCTTTAAGATCTTTAAAAATTATATTGGTAGATTTGAACAAAATATGGATAGTGGAACATTTGGTTTGTGGAATTCACTAAATTTTGTGAAAAAAAAGGAGCTAAGGAAATTTTTTAATCAAGCAGAAATTTCACAAAAATTTGTTATGCATGATGATACTTCAGTTATTGATGATATGGTCGGTAGAATTTCAGAAGATGTAGAATTTAAGAAAAGGCAGTCCTTGATGGGGAACATTGCAATTTTTTTAAAGAAACTTGGTATTTTTAACTTAATTAAATTATTCCCTAATTATATTCCTTATATGAAGCTCTATTTTACTAAGAGGGAAGATATATAAATAAAATCTATCAACACAGCATGTTTATCGTAATTACTCATCATAGATAATTCATTATGCTTGCTGATTAATCAATGACTTACAAACTAATAAGAAATACAAAATAAGAACTTTTGTTAATTAATACTAATTATCGTATGACTTTTTTGTTAAGATAAGTGCATTAAAATGCTATAGGAAAAAAATATGTTAGATGAGTCAGGCTTTGAAACAAAGCATAATGAAAACGAGAAAATCTACAACAAAAAAAAATCAGAACTCCTTAAGGGAAAGGATATTGAGTACGCACTATCTATATCTAATGTTTTAACATCTCGCCAAGTTTTTGCACGAAATCTTGCGAGAACCAAGCTTTTTGAAATGTCTCTAAATGTTCCAGGCTGTGTTGTGGAATGTGGCTCACGCAGAGGAAATGGACTCGGCTTATACTATAACTTATCAAGCACTCTTGAACCAACAAATTTCAACAGAAAAATCATCAGCTTTGATACTTATGAGGGTTTTCCTTCTGTATCAGAAAAAGATTTAGATTTTGCAAAAGAGGGTCAGATGTCTGACGTAGACTTTAATTTTTTAAAAGACGCTATTGAAATTAATGAGCTTAATCGAATTAATGGTCATATTGAAAAATTAATGTTTGTTCAAGGCGATGCAAATAAAACAATTCCAGAATTTGTAAAAGAAAATCCTTGGTTGTTGGTAAGCTTGCTATACATTGACTTTGATTTATATGAACCAACAATAACGGTGTTGAAACATCTTTTGCCATTGGTTCCAAAAGGTGGTGTGGTTGCATTTGATGAATTGGCTAAAAAAAGATGGGAAGGAGAAACCGCTGCATTTAAAGAACTATTAGATGCAAACAAGATCAAATTACAGCGGTTCAGCTTTGAGCCAGGTATTTCCTACTTTATTATGGGAAAATAATAGCTTAACCTTTGTTTCTTTGAAAACACATCTCCATTATAGTTTAGCTAGGATAAAAATTTTTCAGTAATCTATACTTTTACTAAACTAGCTAAACTAATAGAACTAACTTAAGTAAGTGAATCAATCCACTATACATAAATCAACTTATCGCTCTGAAATCGATGGCTTGCGTGCTTTTGCGGTTCTATCAGTTGTTGCATTTCATGCATTTCCAGCTTGGCTAAAAGGTGGATTTGTAGGCGTTGATGTTTTTTTTGTTATAAGTGGTTTCTTAATTACTAGCCATATATTTGAACAACTAGATAAAGGGAAATTTAGTTTCACTGATTTCTTTAGCCGACGGGTAAAACGTATTTTTCCAGCTTTAATAGTCGTAATTTTAATACCATTAATTTTTGGGTGGTTTGTATTATTGGCTGATGAGTACTCACAATTGGGCAAGCATATTGCTGGCAGCGCTGTGTTTATTAGTAACTTTATTTTTGCTAGTGAGGTTGGCTACTTTGACTACGAATCAGAATTAAAGCCTATGCTTCATCTTTGGAGTCTAGCGGTAGAAGAGCAGTTTTATATCTTTTGGCCACTTTGTCTTTGGCTTGCGTTGAAGGTTCGCATAAATCTTTTGTTACTAACTTTAGTTTTCTTTTTTACTTCTTTTTTTATAAATATATTTTGGGTTAATGCATCACCTACTGAAACTTTTTTTTGGCCATTTGGTCGGTTTTGGGAATTACTTAGCGGAAGTATTTTAGCTTGGATTATGTTACCTAAGAGAAATATTTTAAAAAATACGAATAACCATTTTGTTAATTTTCAGCCTGTGCTTGCGCAATTTGCTATTGGTGTGAACCGATTGAATAAAAGTGGTATTACATCTATTTTTGGCTTTCTGCTGCTACTAATTTCCGTTATTTCTATCAGCAAATCTGCCCCTTTTCCTTCTTATGTTGTTATGTTGCCAATTTCAGGGACGCTACTTGTAATTATCGGAGGTTCTAAAAATTGGTTTTCAAAGCTATTTTTAACCAATCCATTGGCTATTTGGTTCGGTCTTATAAGCTATCCATTATATTTGTGGCATTGGCCAATACTATCCTATCTTCATATTTTAGAAGATATTACGCCTCCAAGAAATATGCGTATCTTTGGAGTTACTCTTTCAATTTTTTTAGCTTGGGGTACGTATAGATTTATTGAAAGACCTATTCGATTTGGTAGATTTAAAGAACCGTTAAGATCAATTTCTTTAGTTTCATTGGTTATGTTATTGGGTTTTGTCGGCCTAATCATAAGTCTTAATGATTTCAAGGAATCTAAGAGCGTTGAAACGGTTCATCTAAGAAAGGGTTTAGAACATCGCATTGGCTCATCTAGTCGATGGTATGAAGGCGCCAATAATTGGCTGTTTTTAGGAAATTCTTACTACAAAACAGTAGAAAAACTTAAGTTAGCAAAAAACCCAACTGTTGATGAGATTGAAGACATTAAAAATACTTTTTTAGCAATATCTGATGCAGCAGCGCTTTCTAACACAGATGTCGCTTTAATGATTGGCCCTAACAAGTCTTCAATATATGAAGAAAATCTTCCATCCTCAGTCAGAGCATCACCAAAACGATATATAAATTATTTTTTAGATGAGCTAAAAGATATAAGTAATTTAACTGTTTATGATCCAACCAATGATTTAATGGCTTTGAAGGGATCTCAAGGCCTTCTATATTATAGAACTGATACCCATTGGAATGATAAGGGTGCTTACTATGCTTTTCAAAATTTAATGACTAAGCTGGGACTCAGGGCGCCAAAAGTAGATTTTTCTCTTGTAGATTCAACTAGCGGAGATCTTGTTCGTATTTCAGGATTAAAAAATTATCCATTAATTAATGATGATACCTGGGAGGCAAATATTCGCCACAAATATAATCTTCAAAGGAGTAGCGTATCTAATGTTGCTGTATCAGATTCTTTTGGAAAACGAGAATTAGTTTTAAGCTCAAATCCTTTGATTAATAAGGAGGTATGGGTTGTTGGAGACTCCTTTACAAAGGCTCTAAAACCATATTTTGAATCCACATTTAGAAAAGTTAAATATGTAGGTCATTGGGGTGTCAGTCTCGAAGGTCTTGCTGATGATTTGATAGAAGCATATGAAAAACCAGACTTGGTTATTATTGTTCGGGTTGAGAGGACATTTTAATTAGCATGATCTTTAAAAAGCACACAATTATTTTGGAAAATTAATGACTAAAATATTTGGGTTTTCAATCTTAGCTATTCTTTTTTTTATAATTGGTTCTTCAAATCATGATATGTGGGATGGAGCCATTACTTCTTATGGTTTTGAAATAAGTGATATTTCTGGAAGCAAGCAAGCCCTTATAGATCATGGTTGGTATCTTCAATATTTCCTCCATTTAATTCTCTTCAAGCTATCTGATAGTCTTCATCTGACGTTCTTTCAATTGTCTACCTTTGTATCCCTGATATTAACTATGTTTATGTCAAGGGAGGTTTTACTTTTGTCAAAGAATATATTTTTGCTTGAAGATTATTTTGCAAAGCTTTCTTTTTGCTTATTTATTTTATTTCCTGTTTGGCAAATATTTTTTAGCAGTATTCATATAATATTTATTTTGTGCATATTGCTAGGTTTCGTCGGTTCTAGATATATTCATACCGAGGAGCATATTATTTTAAGGTCTATCGGATTGGTATTTATCATATTAAGTTTCCAATTAAGCTCAATGTTAGTATTTATTCCTGTTCTTAGTTATGCATATCAATTAAATAAAAAAAATATAAATATATCCTTTTTTCCTTCGATAATGCCATTTTCTTTATTCGCTCTTTCTTGTTCTTTCTATGTCGTAACAAAGGTAATTTTTCCACCTATTGGTGAAATAAATCAGACGTATAATCAACTTATCAATCCATTTGCTTCTAAAGAAAATTTTTTTTTAGTTTTTAATTCATTTAAAAGTTATTCCTCTTTCTTAATTTTATTATTGCCCTCACTTTTTTTGCTTGCAATAAATATCAGCACAAGCAATTCATACCTAAAATTCTTTTGCAAAAGAATTCAAGATAATTTTACTGTCTTTTTTTCATTAATTGCTCTACTTATAGCATCAGTTTTTAGCTATGCAATGGTTGGCAAAGCTAGCATGCTAACTATTGAATATGTTATGCAATGGGGAATGAGGCATTCTATTTTGCTTGCGCCTGTCGTGGCTATTTTTATGGCTTGGTTTTTTCAAATGATTTTAATGAGTAGCCCTAAGTCATTTAAAGATAGGTTTTCTATTTCCTTAACAATACTTTTATCCATAACCTTCTTATTTATTGGCACTGCCTCGAAGCTCAATAGGCATAATTTTGAAGCTCAATTTGTTGACGCACTAAAAGCAAAAAATATTAATCCAGGTAATGTATATTTAGTTCTAGATTCAGCTTCAGAATATCCAATCCCCACGATGCGATCATATGAATTAAATTATTTGTTTTACAGAACCTATGGAAACATTAAATATGATGTATATTTTGTAAGGGAGGGCAATAAAGCTCTCAAGAATAAAGGTTTTATGAAAGAAGAAATAGATCGGCTCGCTCTTGCGCAAAGCTATTCTAAGGCTGTTTGGCTAAAGGAGCTATATGATCCCTCTAATACAAAATGCAAATCTATTATTTTAATGGAAGTAAAAGATTTCGCTGGATTATCTAATGTTGTTAACAACACTTTGGGCTTTAATAATGGAAAAATTAATCTAGCCCTGGATTCAACTAAATGCGTAAATTAAAATATTAAATTATGAAAAAAATTTCTATTATCATTCCTTTTTTTAATGAAGAGGAGGGCGTGCAACAATTTTTTAATGAACTTAATGCTGAGCTTTTAAAGCTAAATGAATATTCCTTTGAGTTAGTAATGGTTGATGATGGCAGTGATGATCAAACCTTAAGCACTCTAAAAGGATTAAAGTTTCCTGGTGAAATTAATGCAAAGATAGTTGAGTTATCAAGAAATTTTGGAAAAGAGGCTGCACTGACTGCAGGGATTCAAAATTGTAATGCTGATGCAGTAATATTTATGGATTCTGATCTTGAGCACCCCCCCAAAGTTATTAAGTTGATGTTAAGTAAGTGGGAGGAGGGCTATGATGTTGTCCTTGGAAAAAGAATTTCCCGAGAAAATGAAACTATTTTAAAGCGGCTTGGGTTTAAAATCTTTTATTGGATTTATAATAGAATGTCACAATTTAAACATTATCCTGGGGTTGGAGAGTTTAGATTAATGAATAGTATATCTGTTAATGCTTTAAAACAGCTTGATGAAAATCAGAGGTTTATGAGGGGTTTAATGTCCTGGGTGGGTTTCAAAGAGGCAGTTGTTGAGTTTGAGCCTGTTAGTCGAGAGCTAGGACTGTCAAAATTTTCATACCTCAAACTCTTATCATATGGATTAAGTGGCATTACAAGCTTCAGCATTGCACCATTGAAGCTATCCATATTTATAGGCATTTTTTCTGCTATGGGTGCCGTAATATACTCATTATATTTGTTGTGGGGTTTTATTTTCTATGGAATAGATGTTTCTGGCTTTCCCACTCTGCTTTTAACAACAGTATTCTTTGGGAGCATAAATTTAATTGTGTTAGGCATAATTGGTGATTATGTTGGTAAAATCTTTTTAGAATCTAAAAGAAGACCCTCTTTTGTAATTAGAGAAATTTATAAACTTAAGTAAAAAATCTGAAAAGTTATTGTGAAAACACTTTTGAATATTTCAGCAATAAAAATTGCTGACGATTTTGGCGCTGATAAATTCCATGATGCTTCAATGCTGAGTCTACTTTCGAACAATAAAATTGATGGTGTATCTATTTTTCCTGAGCTTATTGAAGAAGAGGATGTCAGAAAACTTAAAAGCCTAAAAAACACCCATTCAATTCAAATTGGATTACATTTCAATCTTACCTATGGAAATGGTTTGCCAAATGTTTCTGGGTTATTAAGAAATGCAATATCTAGATCTCTTGATAAAGGTTTTGTAAGAGATTCCCTAGTAAGCCAATTAAATTCATTTCAAAGTAAATTTGGCTACTTGCCTGATTTCCTTGATGGACATCAACATGTTCATTCTTTCCCCCTCATTAAACAAGTGGTATCTGAGGTACTTACTCAATATAAATTTGTAGGATGGGTGAGACATGTTGGATCCAGAGAGCCTTTATCTATAATTTCATCTATCAAGTTCTCTTATCTCAAGAAGTTCTTAGTTTTGCAGATCCTAGCTTTTTTTCAAATCAGAAACCTAAGAAAAAATAACATACTACACAATACAAACTTTCAAGGATTATTGCCGCTTACTGATCCTATTAAGCTAGAGAGGGCATTACCAGTACTCTATAAAAACCAATTCCCAGTTTCAACTGTTATTATGTGCCATCCAGGCTCATTGCTTGGAGCACACAGCACTGATCACCCCTCAAAAAGTAGAGATATTGAATTTAAATTTCTATCCTCCAGGTGAATAGATGCCCCAGCTTGATAGAAAAAACCTCAAAGAATTTTTTAAATTTAGTGTTATTGGCATCTCAAATGTAGCAGTATTCTTATTGCTGGTAATTTTTTTTCATTACAAAACTGAATTGAATGAATTTGTTATTAATGGAATATGTTATTTGTTGTCTGCTGTATATAGCTTTTGCTTAAATACTATTTTTACTTTTAAACAGCCTTTTAAAAAACTGGCTCTGGTAAAATTTTTGATTGCCAGCATTCTTTTGTCCTTAACTGCCTCTGCAATTACTGCAATTATCATCTTCTTAAAACTCCAGTATTGGATTAGTTTAGTAGTGGTGATTTTTGGAATGCCCTTACTATCATTCTTTCTTCATAAATACTGGTCATTCAGAGCTTAATTAATTACTTAGATCAAGCAGGAAGATGTTATATCATTTTCTAGTTGCGTTCTTAAAAAGAGTGATCACCGCAAATTCCTCCATTTTCTTCATTATAAGAAACCCAAAATATTTCTATAGTTCCAACAGATGATTTACATTTCCATGATAGAAAATTCTTAAATGAGCTTTTTTTCTCAAGTTCCAACGTAACACAAGACTCTGGAGGGACATTTATCTTCTTTTTAAATGTATTTTTATTGTCAAAGAAGTTAAAAACTGCATTACCAGCTTCAGTTTTATCAGGATTATGTGAGCAGTTTCTTAAAAAAAATATTGTTTTCCAGTTTGTAAGATTTAATATTGAGCCCCAGTGACTTGTTTTGCTAGGATAAACATTTCCTTTAAAGCCTGTAGCAATATCAGTGGGATGAATAGAGTTAGTCAAGGAGAAGTTATAGCTTATATTAAGACGCGCTGGACATTCTTCTGTAGAGTAAAAGTTTATAAATTTATCATCTAAAATTTTTTTCTCAAATGCTAGTTTACTGGGATTATATGAGTGCTCCATTTTATTATTTTCTACTGCAATGTTAGGAATGATTGATTCTTTAGCTTTAAAAGATACAGCAGTATCTAAATTTGTAGGATAAGAAATAAGATTCAGAGACAATGGTTTTTTATTAAATGCAGGTAAGAATGATGTTAGCGGGCTTTCAGGACTACTTGAAAGAATATCGCCACCACCAGGAATTGACATAAAAGAATGAGTAGAAAAATGCATGTTTTCTTTTTTAAAATAATTTCCAACTACATACCTTCCAAAAATTCCTTTATTTTTATGCTTGAATTCTATGAAGAATCTTTCATTTTTTATCAGCTTCTTTTCAGAAATATTAAGAACCTTATTTATGTAAATTGTCTCTGATCCAAATGGATTAATTGTCAAGCTGATTTTCTTTTTCAACAGAAGTTTTTTGCGAGGAAGTCTAAAAATTTTTAACTCTAAATCTTCCTTTTCGAGGGCATGCTGACCATTAAAAATTGATATAAAAGGAGTAAATCTATCATTAAGAATTGAGTGGAAGTTCGATTCTGTCCATGAATTCATTTGATGGCTTTCATTAGAATTTAAAACTCTTCCAGCCGAATGAACTGCGCTAAAAAAACTTTTAGACTTATAAAAACATAAAATTGCCGGGAAAGGATAGCCAAGATTCTTGTTTCCAATAACCTCTATTTCAACAGTGCCAGAACTTAATTCCAGAACTCTATTAAAGATTTTTTTTATTGATATTTGGTTATGAGTTTTAACATTTATAGAATCAGAAAATATCAATTTTCCATTGCAATCTCTTATAAAGAGATTTGCAATTACATTTCCTATGCCGCTTTTCCATTTCCAATAATTTTGAAAAACCAAAATAGTATCTTCATGCTCGCCTAAAAAAATAGGAAAAATTGCGGATGAGCGATAGTTTACCCACAAGGACCTTTGAAAAAAATCTTTTTTTAAGTTTGACGGCTTATTCATTATCTAGTGCTAGCCTATATGCTTTAAAACCTCTAATCAATAAAAGTTTTAAATTTTATTTAAAAATTCGAGCTAGTAAATTTATGAGTGTTGCAATTGATTTAGTACTTTCATATACACACCATTATTTGTTGAGCAGTTTATTAGCAGATCCTTATCAGTTTTAAAATTCAAACACCTATTTTCATAGCTAAAATTTGAAAAATTTTGTATTTTTTCTGTTTTAAAAACTGCTGCATCTATCATTACAGGAATAATATTAAGACTGAGTGATTCTGCTAATCCTGATGAAAACCATCCAAACATAAATTTTGGCTGTATTAGCTCAATATTGTCTGAAATAGGATGTAGATTTTTAATAAGACTTGAATCATCAATTCCTAAGGTTTCTTTTAATTCTTCAATACCACTCATGTCTGTTTTAGGATGAACTTTATAATATAAATTAATGTTTAGATCCCTTAGAAACAAAGATAAAGCGTTAATGTCATCAATACTCATTAGATCTGGATATGACCCGCTAAAATTTAATCTTTGCCTTAAAAGCAACACAGCGTTATCTTTATATTCAGATAGATTGTTGAGTTTGTGTAATTTTATCTTTTTTTCAGACATGAAATTTGAGAAATACTTTTTTTCATCCTTTGAAATTACACATAAGCAATCAATTGAAGGAAATAGGGTTTGTGGGATTTTGATACTCAATCCATGAAGATAAACTGTACAAGGCAGGCGCTCTTTTTCAATAGCATCCATAAGAATTAATGGCATTGCTACTAAATGAACTCTTCGAAGTCCTAAACTTTTTTGATGGTGAAAAAAGGCTCTATAGATAACGTAAAATGGTAAATTTCTTATAGAGGTTATAAACGCACACCTCTTCATTTTACTATCTTTGATTCTAGAAATTTTAATTACATCAAAACATGCTTCTAGTATCATTTTTTGATAAGAGATCAGTTTAAAATTTTTATTTATGAAGTTATTTACCATAAATTGGTTCATGTGATCAAAATCAACTTCATTTCTATTTAATGCATTTCTTGCATAAAACTCATCGGTACTATGATCATTTCCAATCAGAATATCAGTGGATGTAAAGTAAGTGTTTTTTTTTCGAAAATAAATTTTATAAAATACAATTCTAAGATTGCATATTAAAAATAATGGAATTATTGAGAAGATTATCAGAATAGAAAAAAAACTATTTATAGGAACGAAATTTTGTATTTTTATTGGCTGATTACCAAAAGTGTAAATAAAAATTTCATCTGAAATTAACCATTTTGAAAATTTCTCAGCTGCTAATATTTTTTTCAATTTTCTTAAAAATGGTTTCCTTTAGATTTTACAGCTTCCGAGCAATATATTAAGTGAGTTAATTGGGATAGTTAATTATTAACTATAAAGTAGGGAGTTTTACTATAGTCAATTTTCTCAATTTTCTTGTTAAATTTAATTGCAAATTCATCAAATGCAATTGTGGCACCTTCGACTTGATTGTAATCATCGCAAATAATAATTCCATTATGCTCTAGCTTTGGATATAACTCATCGAGACAATATTTAGTTGGTTCATATACATCCATATCTAAGTGCAAGGCCGCTATTTTCAAATTAGGATTTTCATTAATAAATCTAGGAAGTGACTCGAAAACGTTTCCTTTAATTAATTTTATTTTATCTTGATATTTATACTGTTTATTGAGGATTAATTGATTCAATAATTCATCGCTGATAGGATCACCAGAAGCTTCTTCAAATTTTGATATGAACTCATTATCTGAGTTTAACTTTAAATCATCCCGAGGAAATTTTTCGAATGAATCAAAGCCATAAAATTTTCTAGGCTCATTTTTAGAAAAAATTTCAGAAAATGTAATAAATCTTAGAAAAGACGCACCTTTAAAAACACCAAATTCAAGAAATTCACCTTCGATGCTTTCTATCATTTTATAAAGTTCATAGTGAGCTAAAACTTTCTTGAGTCTTGATGGATCTGATTTCAGGTGAAATACGTTTTCAGCATCCCAAACATCGATTTTATTGAGCAATTCTGAAATATTCATAGGTAATGATTGAAAATCATGCATTTTAAGTGATATAAAATTGATTTACAATTCAGCTTCATTGAAACTTAATATATTAAAAGTACTGATCATTCTTGATTTTTGTTTCGGAGATTAAATAGATAAATAAAAAATAAATATCAAACCAAAGAAAAAGCTTAATATTTAAAAAATTTCAAAAAACTATGCAGCCTAACTCAAAGTTAATAAGAAAATCATACCTAGACAATAAAATTATATTTGTAGATGGTTTTATTGGAGGAGGAAAAACTCTTTTTAGTCAACTTATCTCAAGCATAGATAGGGTTGAGATGTGGGTTCATAGGCCTTTGATTGAGCAGGTATGTGGACTTTATGCCCATAAAAACATTGATTTAAATTCAGCAATTAATCTACTTAATTGCTCTTTTGATAACGAAATTTATAATCAAGCTCTGCTTAGAGATCAAAATTTTAGGCATTATGACCATTCAAGCCTATTTAAACATCCTAAAAAAATTGAGTATCTCAAAAGAATTTTTAACCCCAATGATTAGGAGCTATTTAAAAGATTTACAAATGAACAAAGAGTGCTTCATTTTATGAGTCACGGCATAACAGCTATTTCTGATCCAATATTTCAATCACTAGGTGATAGGTTAGTTTTTTGCAGGCTCACAAGGTCTCCCTCTAGTATTTACATGCTGCATCATTTAGCAAGATGGAGCAAAAGATGGGGTAATGAATCAAGAAATGGAATGATGTGCATAGAGATTGGGGGAGAAAAAGTCCCTCAATTTATTGTAAATAGAATTGATGAGTATGCGAAAGGAAATGAATATGACCGCGCAGTAATAATGCTTGAAGAGTGGTTAGAGGAAGGTAATAAAATCGCTGACAAACAATCTTTAGATATTGTAGAAATTCCCTTTGAAAGACTTGTATTTGAACCTCTTAAATATATAGAAAAGATATCCACTAGACTTGAAATAAAAATATCAACCAAGGTTTACAAAGAAATGAGAAAACAAAAAGTGCCAAGGAGGTCTTTAGATGATGCTCCAAGCAGTAATATATTCAAAGGATACGGATGGAGAAAACCTTTACATCACCTATCCGTAAAAGATCAGATTAATAGTGAAATAAAAGAGATGGAGGATTATTTAAAGCCAGCAATGATTAAAAGAGTTAAAAGGCTTGTTGAAGATTATACATCTCGTCACTTAGATAAATGAAGAAGCGAAAAATTCTTGTTGCTACAGCCTCTTTTGGCTTGGCAGAAAAATCATTTTTGAATGATCTTAATGAATCCTATGAAGTTATAGTCAACTCTACAGGTAGGAAGCTTCAACAAGAGGAGCTCTCAGAGTTGATTGCTGATGTGGAGGGTGTTATTGCTGGAACTGAAATATATTCTTCAGGAGTTCTCTCAAATGCAAAAAATTTGAAGGTAATTTCTAGAGTTGGCGTTGGTCTAGATAATGTTGACCTCAATTTCTGTAGTCAGCATGATATAAAAGTTATTACTACAAGCACTGATTTATCTTATGCAGTTGCAGAACTTGTTATCTCCTTATTTTTATCTTTTTATAGAAATATTCCTCGTCACTACAAGGACATGCAAAATAAACACTGGGAAAGAAAGATGGGAGAAACTATCAATGGAAAAACAATTGGTGTCATTGGTTTGGGAAGGATTGGAAAAAGATTGGTAGAACTTACCTCAGGTTTTGGCTTGAAAGTACTTGCCTGTGATCCATATGAAGATAAGAATTTTGCTGAAAAATATTCAGTTACATATTGTAAAATGTCAGAGTTGCTTACTCACTCAGATATAATATCTATACATGCATCTAGTGAGGAAAGTAATAATCCAATAATCTCTAAAGATGAACTTAATTTAATGAAATCAACCGCATTGCTCATCAATACTTCAAGGGGTTCCAATATTGATGAGGATGAACTCTTAGTGGCTCTCAAAAACAACGTCATTGGAGGCGCATGTCTTGATGTTTTTAATCAGGAGCCATATGAGGGCGATTTTGCAAAGCTAGAAAATGTTATACTAACACCTCACATTGGTGGATATACATCCAATGTAAGAAGGGGGCTAGAAATGGAATCAGTTATCAATCTAGGAAAATTTTTATGAAAGTTCTTGTGACTGGTGGTAGTGGATTTCTTGGCAAGAGCATTTCTGACTATTTTGCAAAGAAAGGCCATGAGATTTTAATCTTTGATAAAACTGAGCCTCAAATTCTTCTTGATAATCAAGCATTTATGTATGGAGATTTATTTGATGATAAAATGCTTGATCAAGCTTTCATTGACATAGATATTGTTTTTCACTTTGCTGCTCAAGCAGATATTGATTATTCTGATGAAAATCCAGAATACACACTTACAAATAATATACAGGGAACAATAAATTTACTTGAAAGAGTAAAAAATTTAAAATTAAAACGTTTCTTTTTTTCCAGTTCAGTGTATGTAAATAGTAGACATGGAAGCTTTTATGGTGTGTCTAAACAATGCTGTGAAAAAATAATTGAAGAGTATTCAAGAAAATATGGACTAGACTTTACCATCCTAAGATATGGATCTATATATGGGCCACACGCAAATAAATTTAATTCAATATCTAATATCATTGAATCAGCCCTGTCAAAGAAAAGTATCGAGAGAATGGGTGATGGAGAGGAATTAAGAGAATACGTTTTTATTGATGATGCGGCTGAGATGACTTATGAAACCCTTTCTGATGATTATCTCAACAAGCATGTTTTTATTTCTGGAAATCAGCAAATAAAAGTCAAAGACTTATTAGTAATGCTTAATGAAATTTTAGGAGGAGACATAAAGATCTCCTATAAGGAAAAGAAAAAAGACGAACTGCATTACGGCATAACTCCATATTCATTTAAAATGAACAGCGCAAAAAGAATTGTCTTGAAGAACTTTACTGATCTTGGTGACGGCTTGTTGCAGGTTATTCAGGGAGTATCTGAAGGAGATAAATAATCTCGAAATTCTTTACTTTAAAATGAAAATTATCAGATTTATTGAAAAGAATGACCCTTATTTAGTCTGTTATGGAAGGCTTGAAAAAAATAAAATCTATACAGTCCTCAATACTCCTTTTGAAGAAATTATCGAGTTTAGCAAGGAATTCATAGACCTATCCTGTGTTAAGATTTTGCCACCTATATCCCCTCAGAAAATAATTTGTATAGCAACTAATTTTTCAGGGACAACTGGAGTGGATCATCTGATGAAAGAACCAGTTATCTTTCTCAAAGGATCTAATACAATTACCCTTGGTGAAGAAGCAATACATTTACCATTTAAATTAAACTCTTGGGGGGAGTCGGAACTAGGATTCGTCATTAAAAAATCTATTAAGAACCTAGAGACCATAGAGTTTGATTCTTCCAATTATATTTTGGGTTTTCTGCCTTGCAATGATGTTTCCTGTAGCAATATCTCTGAAAGGGATCATCATTTAGCGAGGTCAAAAAGCGCAGATAATTTCTGTCCTGTGGGCAAATACGTTGATACAGAATATAGTCCTGAAAATAAATCAATCAAAGCTTATCATAATGGAGTTTTGTTAAGGGATGGCAGCACATCAGAATTTATTTGGAATCCAAATAGAATTATCTTTGAGTTATCTAAATGGATGACATTATGTCCCGGGGACTTGATATTAACCGGAGCACCAAAAAGAATTAGGGATAGAATTTTTCTTGAAGATGGCGATGAATATACAACAGAAATAGAGGGTTTACCCATTCTAAAAAATACGTTCACCAAATGAATAATTTTTATGTTTTCGACTTTGATGGTGTTGTATGTGACAGTACAAATGAATGTTTAGTATGCTCTTCAAATGCAATGCAGAAATGGGAAGATGGCTCAGATTATAAATATACAATTCATGATTTTGAAGAATCATTTATGGAGAGATTTGCAAAGCTAAGACCTTTTGTAAAAGGAGGGTCTCAATATTTTACTCTTTATCAAATTTTAAATTCAGAAAGAAGCCTTAACGATATTTCCCAAAAAATTTTTGATGAAATCCATAATGAATTTCTTATAGAATCTGAGGAATACAAGCCTCTCTTTTACCAGGCAAGAAAAGAACTTCAGGATTATAATTTTTTAAATTGGTTAGAACTCCATACTGTATATGAGTGGGTAGTAGATTTTCTAAAGATTAAATTAAATTCGGGTAGCTTAATGATTGCTACACTTAAAGATAAAAATAGCGTGCTAAGAATTCTTGAAAACCATAATTTAAGACTCGATCCATCCTTGATCTTAGATCAGTTTGAGATTAAAACAAAATTAGAGGCATTAAATAGAATTGTCGAACTGAAAGGTATTGCAAAAGAAGAAATTATTTTTATTGATGACAATATAGCTCACGTCTTAGAGCCACAAACTCATGGCTTTAGATGTTTTCTGGCAGCATGGAGCAATGTTAGTGAGACCTCAAAAGTACTTGCTAAAGAAAATAATATAGATATTCTTAAAGACCTAAAATTGTTCACAGGAGATTTATGAGAATTGTTATTGGTATTCCCTCCAGAATGGGATCTACCAGGTTCCCTGGTAAGCCATTATGTAAAATTATGGGCCATTCGATGTTAGAGCATTGTTACAAGAGATCTTGTTTATCCAAAGTTGCATCTGATGTGTTCGTAGCTGGTTGTGATCAAGAAATACAAGATGAGGTTGAAAGATTTGGTGGGAAATACATTCATACCGATAAGAATATTACCAGGCCAGGCCTAAGAGTCGCAGCCGCTGCTGAAAGCCTAAATCTTAATGATGATGATATTGTTGTTGTTCTTCAAGGCGACGAGCCTTTGATTAGACCGGAAATGATTGATGATGTTCTTCAGCCTGTGGTTGATGGAGAAGTATTTGTATCTAATGGTTGTTTTGAAGCAGATCTAAATGATCTAAATGATCCTGCAGAAATTAAAGTGGTCTGTGACAATGAAATGAATGCTTTATTTATGTCCAGAGCACCAATACCCTCACAAGCTCATGAAGAGGTGCGCACTAAATTCTTTAAGCAAGTATGTGTCATGCCTTTTCAGTGGGGATTCATGAAAAAATTTAATCACGAATTAAAGCCAACAACATTAGAGCTTCAGGAATCAGTTGAAATGAACAGAGCCATTCAGCATGGATTTAAAGTCAAGATGGTAGAGACAGAATTTCAAACCAAGTCAGTTGATAATGAAAATGATAGAATAGATGCTGAAAGATTGATGAAAAATGACGGTATTTTTTTAGCAGGATATTAAATGACAAATTTAAATCAAAAATTTGGTACCTGGTGCTCCCTAAGCTCTGCTAATGCAGTTGACGCAATTTGTAGCACTGATTTAGATTTCATCATTATTGACGAGGAGCATAGTTCAGCTAGTTTTGAGAGTATGGAAAATATGGTTAGAGCATGTGAGGCAAAGGGCAAGCAGGCAATTATTCGCTCATCTAATAGCGACAAGCAACATATTCTGAGAATTCTTGAAACTGGCTCAAATGCAATAATGATTCCACATGTATCTTCTGCAGATGATGCAAGAAAGGTAATAGATTTTGTTAAATATCCGCCATTGGGTAATAGAGGGCTATCACCTTACACAAGACAGCATCAATTTACGGATAATAATTTATCCAGCTCATTATCTAAGGCGAACAACGATCAGTATGTAGGCTTATTGGTAGAAGGTGAGGAGGGCATTCAAAATATCTCTGAAATTGCTCAAGTAGATGGAGTAGATTTAATTTATATCGGGCTTTTTGATCTTGCAAAGTCCATAGGGATGGTCGACAGCCTGACAGATAAAAAGATTATTACATTACTTCAAGAAACTAGGGAAATTATTCATTCAAATAATGTCCATGCAGGAAGCATGGCAAAAGATATTGAATACGGACGTATACTAGCTGATATAGGTTTTGATTTCATTGCATTTCATAATGATGCTGCCGCTTTAAAGGCCTATTTTCAAGATTCATTAATAAAAATCAAAGAAACCTAAATACATTTTTATATATACCAGCACACTAAATTTTCAATCAATCAATCAATAAAGAGTATTTTATTTAATAATTGAAATTATAGTTATAAATTCTGTTTTTAAGAAACTATATAATTCAGGGAGGCAAAATGGGCCAAAAAAATAACATTGATGAAAAAGTAGTAAGTGACTTTGGGAAAGAATGGAAGGCATTTAATCATCAGCATCTTGATGAATCTATTCTGCATCCAGCCTTTGATAGTTACTTTCATATTTTTCCATTTACTGATTTAAAAAATGCAGAAGGCTTTGATATGGGTTGTGGTTCAGGGCGTTGGGCGAAGTTTGTTGCCCCAAATGTTGGTAAGTTAAATTGCATTGATCCAAGTGCAACTGCTTTGAGTGAAGCAAAGTTGAATATGAAAAATTTTCAAAATTGCTCTTTTGAATGTGCCGGAGTTGACAATAATTTTCTAAAAAATGAATCTCAAGATTTTGGATATTCACTAGGAGTTCTTCATCACATTCCTGATACAACATTGGCACTAGAATCATGCTCAAAGAAACTTAAACCTGGAGCTCCATTTTTGCTTTATCTGTATTATAGATTCGATAATAAACCAAAAAGTTATTACTACCTTTGGAAATTATCTGATGTTGTAAGAAAATTTTTAAGTATTCTGCCATTTGCAATAAAATATTTTTTATCACAATTAATAGCTGTATTCATTTATTTACCCTTAGCTAGAGCGGCTTTGCTATTAGAAAAAATTGGAATGAATGTATCAAACTTTCCCTTGACTTGGTATAGAAATGAGCCATTTTATATAATGAGGACAGATGCACTAGATAGATTTGGTACTAGGCTTGAGCAGCGTTTTACCAAGGACGAAATATCCCAAATGCTTATAAAAACTGGCTTTGAAAGAATTAAGTTTAGTGATAGGGAGCCATTTTGGACTGTGCTTGCATACAAGAAGCAATAATGCCATAAATTAATATATGAATTCAGAAATCAGCATTGTTATTCCGACGCTAGACAACTTCATAGATGTCCAAAAAATAATTTCTAGCATCAACTCACAGGAATTACTGCCATCTGAAATTATCTTAGCTGATTCTAGCTCATCTAATAAAATTCAAGATCAAGTTAAAAACCTTCCATCTTCAGTTCCTGTTTTATATTTAAGAGTTGGAAGAGCTTACAAGTTTGATAGATTTTTACATCGTTTCTTTTCTTTATTTGGCATACTTTATTTAAAAAAAAAATTTCCAAAGGGTAGAGCTTTTCCGTATGAGGCAACAAATGCTGGAGCCTCTCAAGCGAAATATAAATGGATTGCATTTCTTGACGCAACCACCATTCCAATAGACACATGGCTAAAAGATTACCATCATCTTCTTACTCAAGAAAACTATGATGTAATTTTTGGAAAGACTAGATATTTTGCAGTTACCTGGTTTCAGAAGCTTCTGAGAGCATCTACCTATGGAAAAATTGGCCATGAAACAGCGCCAGGCTCCATAATGAAAAAAGTTGATTTTCTTGAAAGTTATAAAATCAAAGAAGGAGTGCGCTCTGGTGGAGATGTTGCATGGAAAATTCAAATTAAAAATTCTTTGAGGTATCACTTGCCAAAAAAGAGCTATCTTTCATATTCAAGCTTGCCAATATCACTTTATGTAACTTTAAAAAAATTTTTTATTTATCAAATTTACTCATCTTTTTTAGATATCCAAAATAACATAAAAGATTTATATCTTGGGATAACGCTTCTACTAAGCATTATATTGATTCCTAAGTGGAATTATATTGTTGGTTGGGACAGTATTTTTTTTATACCGCACATTACAAAAATTTTTTTTCTAAGTATATTTCTTGTTTTTTTTATAAGTTTTACTATCAATAGAATTTTTTTACGCACTTTTGCTCCTGGCAGCATTCGAGTTAATGCCTTAAAGCTTATTTTGTTTATTATGATTTTGTACTCTATATATAACTGGAATGCTATTGTTGCAGAATGGGTTGAGGACTCAATTTGGTATGTACCTCATATAACCAAGATCTTTATTTCCATTATTTTTGCAGCCTCATTTATTTACAGAGGGATCTTTTTCCCTATTAGAAATAAAATAGCTCTATCATATTTATTTCCGTTTAGGTGGTTTGCGGTGGGCGTGCTAGGTATATTACTTGATCTTGCTAAAGCACCTGGGTATTTGTTGGGAGCGATTTTAGCCACATTCATTAAACGCTCTAAAAATATATAAAAAATAGTATTTTATTTATTTTTATTAAATGAACTTATTCCGAGTACACTCAATTTTGTATAAAGTTCAATCAATCAATTTGCCTATTTTTAAATAAATGAAGAAACTTTTGGGTAATCATTTCCAATGAAAACTGCTCACTTATTAGCCTTGACGAAGATCTGCCATATGCGTTGATTAATTCTTTTTGAACAATAAATTTTTTCATTGCATTTTTTATATCTTCATGGTTTTTGATGTTAACAAGTAAACCATTTTTCCCTTCAATCAAGCAATCTTTACATCCCCTAACATCTGTAAGAATCAGTGGCATCCCCGTTGCTGCAGCTTCTAGAGCTATTTTTGGTAAGCCCTCTCCATATGAGGGAAGTACAAGAATAGTAGAATTATATAAGCATTTTTGCATATTTTCTTTATCTAGAAATCCTTGATACTCAAAGCATTCACTTGTCGTAATAATCTTAAAATCTTTTCTTGAAATTGAATCAGGATTAGATGGATCATATTTTCCAGCAATTTTAAATTTAATATTTTCATACTTTTCATCAAGGAGCTCTTTGCTAGCATTCATGAACTCAATAATTCCTTTTGAATATATAAGCTTGGAAGCAAATAAGAAAATAATTTCATTTGAATTATCTCTCTTGCAATATTTGAGTTGATCTATATTTATGCCATTACCCCTGATGACCGTAGAGTTTTGATTTTGAGATAGGTTTTTTTTTAAAAAAATCCTTAAATCATCATTATTCTGAAAAATAAAAAGATAGTTTTTTTTAATTCTAAGAGATGTAAAAATAATTTTTTTTATAAACCTATATAAAAGGTATTTAGGTTTTTTGCTGAAAAAGAAAGGGCCTAGACCAGTAATTAAAAAAAAAGATTTTTTTACCTCAAGAGTGTTATTAACTATGGCGCCCAAGATGCTCATTTCAAGTGTTACATAAAAAATATATTCTAATTTTAAAGATTTTATTAATCTTCTAAGTGAGATTAAATATTTTAAATATCCCAAAAGGTTTAATGAGCCTTTTCTACTTTGAAGATGGTGAAGAAGAATGCCATGGCATGTAATTTCTTGAAGAATCTCTTTAGTTGCATTTTCTGTGTTGGTAATCACATGAACCTCGCATAATTTTGCAAGATTTTTTGCAAGATCTAATCTATGCGATACAAAGTAATCTAACTCAATTACAACAAAACATATCTTCATTTTTTTTGATACTTTTTTAAAAATATTATGTCTTCAATGATACATTACTAGATAAAACGTATATAAAATATTTAGATATTTATCAGTAAATATAGAGCCAATTAAATATGAAAGTTTCAGATGCAGTGAATCAAAGAAGTTCCATCAGGTCATTTCTGGACAGCCCAGTTTCGAATTCTCTGATTGAGGATCTTCTAATTAAATCATCACGAGCTGCTTCAGGCGGCAATCTTCAGCCGTGGAAGGTATTTGTATTGAACAACTCCTCAATGAAAGATTTTTTGGCTTTTCAGGATCAATGGGAGAAGCCTGAAATACCAGCTTATGATATATATCCAAAAAAACTAAAAGAACCATATAGAACTTCTCGGTTTGAGTTAGGAGAGCAGATGTATCATTTGCTTGGAATTCCAAGAGAGGATAGGGATGCTAGATTATCTCAGGTTATGAAAAATTTTAAGTTTTTTGGGGCGCCATGTGCATTCTTTTGTTTTGTTGATCGTCAAATGGGGCCACCTCAGTGGTCTGATCTAGGTATGTTTTTACAAACTTTTATGCTGCTTGCGAAAGAAGCAGGCTTAGATACTTGTGCACAGGAGGCTTGGTCGATGAAGCACGATAGTGTTGCAGAATTTGTAAATGCTGATGCTGAAGACATTCTTTTTTGTGGAATGTGTGTTGGTTATCGAAATGATGAAGACCCTGTAAACTCATTGCGCTCAGAAAGAAGGTCAATTAAAGATTGGGCAAAATTCTTGTAATTTCTTCATCTTTTTAAATGTATATAGAGAAATATATGCATCTTGCTCTTCAGCAAGCCATGAAAGCATATCAATTAGATGAGGTACCTGTTGGAGCAATTGTTGTTAAGAATAATATAGTTATTGGAGAGGGGTGCAATCAAGTAATTGCTAATAATTCTGTTTCATCTCATGCTGAAATTAATGCAATAAATAATGCTAGTAAATATCTAAAAAATTATCGATTAGTAGACTGCGATATTTATGTAACATTAGAGCCATGTCACATGTGTGCTAAAGCCATCGTGGATGCTAGGATTAAAAATTTATACTTTGGGGCAGCAGAGCCTAAATCTGGTGCAATAATTTCAGTAGATAATTTTTTTAAAAAAGATTATCTCAATCACAGTGTTAGTTATGAGCATGGTTTTCTTGATAATGAGAGCTCAGAGTTGCTTGTTAATTTTTTTTGCTCTAAGCGAAAGTCTAAAAAGACTATTTAGTGATAATACACTGCAATCCAGTGCCACCTTCAAAAATTTTAAATTTTTTGAATTTAAACTTTGCAATAATTTTATCTAATTGCTTAGCAGTTAACATTCTCTTAAAGTGATCAGTATTTTTATCATGGGTATCTAGTTTAGATAATTCATAATGCTGATCTTTGCTGAGATTAAACATTCCATAATAAAAACTGATAGGACTAATTCTTCTAAGAATATATTGAATTATTGAATTTTTTCTAAATATCCAATGTATTGGAAAAAACATTGCTGTTAAAAAATTGGTTACTTTGAGTTGGAGCTTTTTGGGCAATTGTTTAATCACAATCCAATAGATCAAATACATCGAAGTATAATGACCAAAATGGGACTTGTAGTGATCAAAGCTTATAGTTCCCCCCCTTTTGGTAACCCTCACAATCTCTTTTAGACCCAAAGAAAAATTTCGAGTATGTTGCATCACTCCTAGACAAAGCGAGATATCAAAAAAATTTTCGTTAAATGGGATATCTTCAATATCTCCTTGAAAAATAGTAAGTTTATTATTCGGCATATTATTAGCATAATTAGCTAAAACAGCATCACTCAGGTCAAAAGAATATACATCTGCTCCATATTTTAATAGTATTTCAGTGAATCTACCCGCTCCAGAGCCAGCCTCCAATATTTTTAAACCCTTTATTGATTCCAGCGGAAATGGTAGAGCTGTTCTTACTCTATCTTCCGACATATTAGTTTTCGTATATGAATCTAACTGAATTCTTCTAAAGGTATTCCACTGCAAACCAAATGAAGAGGCAAAATTATCATTCTCTACAAATCTGGGAATATCATCTTTTATTACATATCTTTGGTTAGAAAAATTTTTTAAATCCATGAGAATACTTGATTAGTTATATAAATTTAGAATTATCATTTAAAGGATATCCAAATAGGACAATGATCAGAAGGTTTCTCCATTGCCCTTGCAGTATAGTCTATTCCAGTACTTACCATTTTTGATTCTAAGTTTTCAGAAATTAGAATGTGATCGATCCTTAGACCTCTTTTAGGATTGTCATCAAACATCCTTGAGCGGTAATCGAACCATGAATAAATTGTTCCCTCATCAGGATTTTGTAATCTCCATGAATCTATAAAACCTAAGTTTTTAATTTTATTCCACATTTCTATTTCTTCAGGAAGAAATGCTGTTTTCCCATCTCGCAGCCATCTTTTTGCATTTTGTTCGCCTATTCCAATATCTAATTGAGTAGGAGCTACATTAAAGTCCCCCATTACAATCAAATTCTCTTCAACTTTTTTAAGTTTTTTGATGTGGTTTTCTAAATCATCATAAAATTTTATTTTTTTTGGAAATTTTGTTTCATGTGATCTATTTTCTCCTTGAGGAAAATACCCATTCATAATTGTAATTTTTTTTCTTTTCCATTTAAAAGTGGCCTGTATAAATCTTTTTTGGTCATCCTCTGAATCACC
>MDTG01120219.1_pt1 | contig 29938 bp, 21 predicted proteins | sample 811421 | NCBI WGS metagenome assembly MDTG01 (sample SAMN05326645, study PRJNA326480) | marine metagenome | isolation source: seawater | place: Pacific Ocean: South East | collected 2011 | reverse complement strand
GTTAATGAACCGATCGCAAGTCATATTAATAGACGAAACACTTAGCGTCGGCGATACGTTTTTTAGGGAAAAGGCGCGCGACGCGCTGGAGAAGGAGCTCACCGAGGAGCGAGCGATGGTGCTGGTGACTCATGGCGAGCAGCAGGTGAGGGGGCTGTGCAGGCGAGCCGTGTTGCTTGAGGGCGGTTTAACAGTTGCCGACGGCATGCCTGCCGATGTGCTTGCCGAGTACGCCGCGCTTTCGACCTACTCTACGATGTAGGCCTGAATGAAAATATCGCAGATTACATTGGGCCACGGGGGAGCGTGACGCTGTGGCGGAAAAGCCTGTAAGCCTACCGAGAGCCATCATTGGTGGCACGCCGTTGCTTGGGCAGCTCACTGGCATTGGCCATTACACACGGCAACTGGTTACAGCACTTCAAGCACATGAACTGCTGGCCGAGCTGAAGTTGTGGGGCGACGTCAGTTTTATTGACTCCGACGTTGCCAGTCCGCCGTCGGTGGGCAACGATTCGGACGAGCCCATCGAAATTAGTCAGCCCTTTTTCGCAGCGGTTAAGCGACCTATCAGGGCGCGGGCCGCTCGCTCTTACGCAGCGTCTTGGGTTTATTCTCGCATCACTGAGCGCGTTGCGGCGGCTCGACTGGCGCCTTATGCGCGAACGCACCTCTACCATTCACCAAATTTTATTTTGCCGCGGTACGAAGGTCCAAAGGTTGTGACAATCCATGATCTTTCGGTGCTGCGTTTTCCCGAGTTCCACCGGCGCCCGATGGTTGAGTTGTGCGAGCGTGGGATCCACCGGGCGGTGGCCGAGGGAGCGCAGATCATCACCGATGCTCAATTGGTGCGGAACGAGGTGATGGAACAATTTGGACTTCCCGGTGATCGCGTTACCGCCGTGCATCTTGCGCCCGATGTGCGATGTCGTCCCCGCTCTGCCATGGAGTGTCGCAGTGTGCTGGCGAACTTCGGTTTGACGTATCGGAGCTTCTATCTTTGTGTTGGCACCATCGAGCCGCGCAAGAACCTACTGAGGACATTTGAGGCGTATCGCGCGGGGCGGCAAGCGGGCCTATTTGAGTGGCCTTTGGTGGTAGTGGGAGCGCCTGGCTGGAAAAGCGCCAGAGAGCATGAGGCGCTGAATGCATTATGTGCCGACGGGCTAGCTGTTTATCTGCGTTACCTCGATGACACCTCATTACATCAGCTCTATTCGGCCACAGGACTTTTGGTTTTCCCCTCGCTTTACGAGGGCTTCGGGCTTCCTGCGATAGAAGCTCAGGCTTCGGGTAGCCGGGTCCTCACCAGTCGCGGATCCACTATGGCCGAGTTTGCCAATTCCAGCGCGCTGCTGGTGGATCCGGAAGATACCGACGCGATCAGGTCAGGGCTCCACGAAGGTTATGCGCACCTTCAATCCACTGTAACTGACAAGGCGAGCCGCACTTGGAAACAGGTCGCTATTGAGACTGCGGCGGTTTACTACAAAACACACGCGTAGTTGTTCGTCAGCATTTAGGTAAGAGGCTTTTTAGTCTTTGCTGGAGGCCCTCTCTTCGAAAGCACAGCTAGCAACTCTCAAAAAAACAGGTCTTGCGGGTCAATCTCAAGTCAGTCGTCAATGGGGGGTCGACCCGTAATTTCTTGCAATGCGGATTCAAGCAGTGCGATTTTTTGAATCAACCGTTGTTGCCGGCCCCTCATCTTGCTGACTTCGATATCGGTTAGCAGCGCCTTGATCACCAGCGCGGCGATGGACAGTGCTACGACCAGAATGGGCCCATAACTGACCCCCAATAACCCGGCCATGGCGTCAAAAATGCGGGGTGCGAAGCCCAATAGCGCGCAGAGAAGAATAGCTAGGGTCCAGCCAAGGCCGTGAGAAATATGCAGCTGATCACGCCGCACCAAAAACAGAAGGAGTGCGGCTAGCAGCACCCCGAATATCGCGGATAGCACGGTAATCAATGCGACACCCTCCCGCCTGAGTGATGCGGATTATTGAAGATCACTTTTGGTTCCATGGGCGTCTTCGTTTGATTGCGCCCAGGATTAACGTATGTGCCATATAGCTCGCTACCGCTAGCCAGGAATTGAAGATGCGAGATTTACCGTTCGCTCTGGGGGGCATCACGACGGGCACCTCCTGCATGCGCATTCCTGCTTGCTCCAGCATCAAGAGCACGCCCACATCCTGATAATCCAGATGACTGGCTCTCGGTTTGGAAAGCAACGCGAGTGCACGATTGTTCAAGACGCGAAAGCCGCTGGTGAGGTCCTGACATGTTAACCCTGAGGTAATGCGCATCATACGCCAGGCCAAACGACGTAAATTCGATCCGCGCTCGGGTGCAGAGCCAATCACCACGTCGCACTCTCCCGCGATTACGGGTTGGATTAAGGCAGCGATATTTTTTGGGTTGTGCTGGCCGTCAGCATCCATCGTGACCGCATAGTCGAGCCGCCTGCTGGCCGCCTCACGAATGCCTGCTTGTGTTGCGCCCCAGGCGCCCAGCCGTGCGGACAGGCTGATCACCCGGGCGCCGGCGGCGGCAGCGCGTTGCGCGGTGTGATCAGTGGAGCAGTCATCAATCAGCCATATGGGTAAATCCACAGCTGCTCGAATGTCCGCGATGTGCTGACCAATCCCCAACTCCTCATTCAGCGCGGGTATCAGAATAGCTCCTCGCGGTGAGGGCCCTGAGCGTTTTGATTGACTGCGAGCCAGCATATTAATAAGCGTGTTCCAATTTCCAGAGCAGTCATTATGGCAGAGGCATCAAGCATGCCGCTATCACTGATGCTTCGATGCGGGCGCACTATAGAGTAATTGGCAATGCCCCTTGCTGCCTTCTCTCTTGCGTTGCGAACATTGTGCCTCTTTTCAGGCGGGCTGCAATGAGGGTCAGCTTGCGCACATGCGCACATCCGCGTGCGCAAATCTCAGAACTCTGCTAAGGCATCGGCTGCGGCAGCTATTGGCGATACAATGCCAGACACAGAAAAACTGGATTCACCATCACGTGCCTTTGGACACTCGGAACACGCATTGATTTTTAGCACTTACTCATTCCTCTTGTATTTTTTACCTGTCACCTGGCTGGGCTTCTTGGCGTTGCGCGCGACTCTGGCGCGCTCGCCCTTGCGCTCGAGTGTCTTGTTGGGCTGGTTACTACTGTGCTCTTTTTGGTTTTATGCCCAGTGGCACCTACCTGATTTGTGGGTATTGCTCTGTGTGATTGCAATTAACTTTGCTGTTGTGGCGGCGATGTCGCAAAGTGTCGTCCGGTGGATCTTGCCTGCGATTGTTTTAGTGAATCTTCTGGTGCTGGCACTTTTTAAGTACTGGCCTTGGTTGGACGAGGGAGGCACTCGCGCGGTGTTGCTAGCGGGCCTGCCTTTGGGTATATCTTTTTATATTTTTCAGGTCATTGCTTTCCAGGTTGATCTATCCCGAGGCCTAGCCACAAAACCCAAAGCCCTCGAATTTGCTGTCTTCCTCAGCTTTTTCCCGCAATTGATTGCCGGGCCCATTGTGCATGGTCGTAGACTTTTGCCCCAGCTCGCGAGAATCGGCGCGGGGCCCTGTTGTGTCGGGCTGGGGTTAACGCTGTTGGTGCTCGGTTTGGCGAAAAAGGTGTTGGTGGCCGATACCCTTGCGGGTGGTGTGGATGCCATTTATGCCGGTGAATACGTGCTTGATACCGTCACGGTGCTGGCGGGCGCGCTGGGGTACGGCGCGCAGTTATATTTTGATTTTTCGGGGTATGCCGACATGGCAGTAGGTTTGGGGCTCCTATTTGGTATTCGGTTGCCGCAAAACTTTCGGCGCCCCTACGGCGCCCCCTCACTCACTGAGTTCTGGCGGCGATGGCACATCACGCTGTCGTCTTTTTTACGTGACTATCTCTACATTATTCTGGGTGGTAATCGGCTTGGCTCCATCCGAAGAACGATTAATTTGGTGATGACAATGGCTTTGGGTGGGCTTTGGCACGGGGCGGGACTTCAGTTTTTGTTTTGGGGCCTTGCTCACGGCACCTTGCTGGCCAGTGAGCATGCGCTGAGGCGCACAATACCGGAGGTTGCGGGACTGATACCGGCTTTCATGCAGCGCGGCGCGACCCTACTGATAGTGATGTTGCTCTGGATTCCCTTTAAAGCCGCTGATCTCGATCACACAGCCGCGCTGTTTGCGGGATTAATGCGGTGGTCACCCGTTTTGGTTCCTTCTTTCGGCGAAGTGGTCGCACCGGTGCAACTAATGTCTTCGGTCGCAAGCCCTCCTGTTGTGGTGTTAGCGTGGACGCTATTCGCGTTGTTGTGTGCTGGTGTGCGATCGACCGCCTGGCGGTGGTCGCTTTCAGCAACGGCCTGGCAACGCGGCGTGGTGACAGGTGGCCTGCTGGCCATGGTGCTTAAGACGCTGGCCGACCGGCCTGACCAACCCTTTTTATATTTCCAGTTCTGAGTGCGGCGATGACAGATTCTCCTCACTTATCCTCACTAGAGCGGCAGCTCTCGCCCGCTCCGATTGCAGAGGGGAGAAGGCGATCGCGCAAGAGTCATGGGCGGTTTTTTATCGCCTTGGCGGTGGGGCTAATGCTCTGGCTGATGAGCTGGGTCGTACTTATCATGGGCCAGCTGGGCCGTGCGCATCCAGATAATTTGTGGGTCAAGGAGGCCTATGCGCTTAAGCTTGCAGCGGCTGAACGATTAATCGGTCAGGGAAAGGTCCTGTTGGTGGGCGGGTCGGCCACCATGTTTGGTGCCGACTCTTTGCAAGTGGCCGAGGGCTTGGGCAGGCCGGCGGTGAATTTGGGGGTTAACGCCGGGCTGGGTAGCTACGAGGTGCCTCGTCTCGTTGATTATGTGCTGGAGCCGGGCGATGTGGCCATCATGCCGCTGGAATACAGGCTGTTGCTCTGGGATGGCGTGCCCAGTTATGTCACGCTCTCTTGGGCGCTGGAGCATCCAGAGGCGCTGACGCGCTGGCGCCTCAAGACTGTCTTGAGGGGTTTGACTAGCCTGCCCCTAGATCGTGTACTGCAGGGTTACAGGAAATTTGACCGGACCTCATTACCTCAGGGGCCGTATGGTGCCCATAATCTCAATGCGCGGGGAGATCAAATGAATACGGCGGCTAGCCTCCGCACTGACCTACAGCAGCAAGCTTTGCAGGATCTACCACCGGAGCACTACGACACGCTTTATGATCAATCCTCTCTGGGATTGGACGAGTGGGAGTATTGGTGGCAGAGATGGCAGTTACGAGGGGTTTGTGTGGTGGTGGTACCACCGCCTTTCCTGTTTGTATCCGGCTATGCTACACCGTCGTATAAGAAGTTCTTTGATGGCGTCCCCGCTCGGGTGATGGAGAGAGGAGTGCGGTATATCGGGCACCCCAGCGATGGTTTTTTTCCGGTAGAGGCGATGTTTGATTCCAATTACCATCTGACCGAGGAGAGCAGGGCCGATTATACCGAGTGGTTGATCGCGGCTTTGCACTCAGACGACTTAAATTGTCTTCCGGAGGTTCCTCGGTAAGACGCTCACTGAAACTCACGATGGAACATGCCACGACACCATGCCTTTGATGCTGACAGCGCTTTGGGAATACCGGCAGTTTATTCTGTCGAGCGTTGCGCGCGAGTTTCAGGGGCGGTATCGCGCATCAGTGTTAGGCGCATTTTGGGCTGTGGCGCAACCCCTCACATTGATGATCATCTATACCGTGATCTTTGGGCAACTGATGCAGGCCGGTCTACCCGGTCACGAGCAAGCGCACTTTGCCTTCAGTATTTACCTCTGCGCCGGCGTTGTCTTTTGGGGCTTTCATGCCGAGATCTTGACCCGCATGGCATCCGTCTTTGTTGACCAAGCCAATCTGATGAAAAAGACCGCCTTCCCCAGGGTCTGCCTGCCGGCAATCGTCGTTGGATCTGCCTTGGTCAATCTCGCGATTATTTTTGTGCTTTACGCACTGTTTCTGGCGCTCATTGGGCATTGGCCGGGGTTCGCTATTATATTTGTGGTGCCCCTGCTATTGCTCCAAGCTTTGCTATCAATGGGGATAGGTTTGCTTTTGGGTACGTTGAACGTTTTTTTTCGTGATGTGAGCCAGTTTGCGGGTGTCTTGCTACAATTTTGGTTTTGGTTAACCCCCATTGTTTACACGAGCCAAATCGTTCCAGAGCGGTTTTTGAGTTGGCTGTTGATGAACCCCATGCAGCCGATTATCGCGGCTTATCAGACCATTTTTTTGGATCATGCAATCCCGCAGTTTTCCACGCTCGCGGCGCCCGCACTCGTGGCGCTCGTGTTTATCAGTGCAGGCACCTGGGTGTTCTGGCGCCACGCAAATGAATTAGTGGACGAGCTCTGATGACAATGATCGCTGTTAATAAGGTGGGCAAAGCCTATAAGCGTTATCCCTCGCAGTGGGCGCGCGCCAAAGAGTGGTTGTTGCGCCTGCCTTCTCACGAGCAGCTCTGGGTGTTGCGAGGGGTCAACTTTAACGTGGGTGCAGGGACTGCGGTGGGTATTTTGGGCGCCAACGGCGCGGGGAAAAGCACGCTCCTTAAAATTATTTCGCACGCGACCACGCCCACCGAGGGTAGTGCTGTTGTGCAGGGGCGCGTTGCAGCGCTCTTGGAGCTGGGGATGGGCTTTCACCCGGAATTCACCGGCAGGCAGAATGCCCTGATGGCCGGGCAATTATTGGGCCTCGACCGTGCCGAGGTAGAAGCGGCGATGCCCGAGATAGAGCGCTTTGCCGATATCGGTGATTTTATCGATCATTCCTTGCGTACCTACTCCAGTGGGATGCAGATGCGTCTTGCTTTCAGCGTGGCCACGGCAGTGCGGCCCGCTGTGCTGATCATTGATGAAGCGCTATCGGTGGGAGATGCTGCTTTTCAGCGCAAGTGCTACCAGCGCATTGAAGCGTTCCGTGAGCAAGGCACAACCCTTTTGTTTGTCAGTCATGATATCGAGGCGGTTAAGCGCCTGTGTGACGAGGCGATCTTTCTGGAGCAAGGCAGAGTGATGAGCCAGGGGTCGGTAAGGGAGGTCTGTGACGCTTATGAGAAGGCAATGTTTGGGGGTGCGCGCGGGTCTGTGACCGAGGTAGGCAAACATTCGCCCGAGGTATTGTTATCGCGCGCGCATCAGAATTTTGATCCTACCTTCGCGCCTTCCTGTGAGCGGATATACGGGACCGGTGAGGCGGTTATCGAGTCGTGTTGGCTAGAGGGAGTAGATGGCGAGGTCATCAATGTAATCCCCGCCGGTGAGCTGGTGCGCTGGTGCTTTACGGTGCACTTCGTCGAGTCAGTGAGCAACCCTGTTTTTTCGATGATGCTGAAAACCCGTGAGGGCAAAGCGGTCTTTGGCACGGACTCTGCTTTTTTGAGTGCTTCAGCCGTGGAGGTAGCGGCGGGTCAAGCGGTAAAGGTGGTCTTTCAAATCAACACCCATCTTGCGCCCGACCAATATTTTTTGAATTGTGGTGTGCGGCGAGAACAGCACGGCGAATCGGTTTTTATGACTCGAAGGGTAGATGCCGCGATCCTGCGAGTCAGTAGCTCTGAAAAAAGTTCGGCGGCGGTGGGGCCTGCTGACTTACTGGGCCAGCTGACGATTTCTCCACTGGAGCGCGCAGATGTCGAGTGAGCCTATCTTTATCCACTCAATGTTTCGTGCCGGGAGTACCTACCTATTTTCGCGCCTGCGAAATTGCCCCGATCTGTACTGCTATTACGAGGCCATGCATGAGTTAGTGGCATGGGCAAGCGAGGATGTGCACCACCTCGATATTGAGAGTCGCGCCGAAAAAATGCAGCAGTTGCATCATCCGGAGTTGGATCAGTCCTACTTCGAAGAGCTGAAGGCCGTGTGGCCGGCTTGGGAAGGTGCATTGGCGCCCGAGACGGTTTACGGAGCGTATTTTACCGAAAACCCCGACGACGCGGGCGAGCGGTTTTTCTCTGCGTTATGCGCGGCATCCCCCGCGCAGCCACTGTTTTCGGAGTGCCGCACCGCAGGGCGGATCCCCGCTTTGAAGAGCAGTGTGGGTGGTAAGCACGCCTATCTTTGGCGCAACCCCTGGGATCAGTGGTGGTCTTATCAAATTGATCCATATTTTGATGCAGCCACCCGGGTGATTGCCCACGCTAAACCTTTGCCCGAGCCCCTTCGCGCCCTCATAACTGAATTCGCTGTTGCCGTCGCGCCGGTGAGCAGTTTTTCCGAGGCCAAGGATTTTTACGATCTTCGACCTTTGGATTTTAGGGCAAGTTACGCGTGGTTTTATGGGCTGTGGCTTTACCTTTTCGACTTGGCCATCTCCAGCGCGGACCTACTGATCAACATTGATGCGTTGGGTCGTGAGCCCGCCTATACCGATGAAGTTAGCAAAAGACTCTTTGGCTGGGGCGTCTCCAACGCCGATTTGTCCAACGCGTGCTCACCAATTTCTTGCTATACAGCGGAAGAAGCTGAAACGTTTCTCGCTGTGGAATCGCAGGTTCATGGAATTTTTGAAGCCCTAGGCTGGGACGCCGAGCGCTTCAGGCGTGTTCTAGATCTCCGTGAGCAATATCGCGTGTCGGAACCAGCAGGCGCAGATAAAGAAGTTTCCGAAGCTGATTATCGTCGAAAGTTGTTGTCCGGGCGCACCCATGAATTGTCTCGCGCGGAGAAATGGGCGGGGCTTTACGAATGGCAAAGCCGGGAGCTTGAAGAGGCAAGGCATGATGTCGCTGCGTTGCACCGAGCGTTGGAGCGCGATAGAAAGGTGTTGGAGCACGATAGAAAGGTATTGTCGGAGCTCGAAAGCCGCCTGCCCAATGAAAGCAAGCTAAGGGAGGCAGAGCTGGCGTTGGCGAACTTACGCATTGCCCAACTGACTGCCTCGGTCTCCTGGCGATTGACGGCGCCGATGCGCTCGTTAGTTGCGTTGGCCTCGCGGGCGATCAAAAAATTGGCCAATATTGTGCTGTTTCGAGATTGGTTGGGCCCTAAAGTCATTGCTCTGGTGGCACGCTTTCCTTTTTTACTCCGCCTGGCAAAGCTCGCACTGCAACGCTTTCCAACACTTCGTTCGATATTGATGGGAGCCCCGGGCGTGAGCGAGCCGGTGCCCAATGTTGATATCGACACTGACCCTGCCATCCTCTCGCTGCGTGGCGAGGCGCTCTACAACCAGTTGGCGCGAGAGCTCGCCATGCCTGAACTCCCCGGGGCTCAAGCTGATGGCGAAAGAGCGCATTCATGAGGCTGGTCTTTGATGTTCAGAGCTTGCAAAGTACCAGCAGGCTGCGAGGCATAGGCCGCTACACGCGCTCTTTGATCACAGCGATGTTAAGGGAGGAGCACACCCACGAGATCACCCTCTTGCTGAACGGATCGTTCGGCAATCACGATGATGTAATCGCGGACCTCAGGGCACACCTACCTCGCGTTGACTACGCAGTGTGCCACTTGCCGCGGCCTACTGCTGCGCAAGCTCCCGAGGACGCGCTCCGAAAATCCATAGCCGAGTTAATCCGCGAAGCTTTCATTGCTGAGCTCAAGCCTGATTTGGTTCATGTTTTCTCTCCGATGGAGGGCTTCGGGGATAACGTGGTAACGAGTATTGGGCGGGTTGCCGCTCCTTATCCCGTGACCTCCACTTTTTATGATTTGATCCCACTCCTTAATCCCAAGGAGTATTTGTCGACTAACGCAGCTTTCAACTCTCACTACCAGGCTCGCCTCGAAAATTTGCGCCGAGCCGATGGTTTGCTAGCGATCTCTCATTTTTCTGCTGGGGAGGCTGCCGACCAACTTGACTATCCGGCGGACAAAATAGGTGTTGCATCGCTAGGACCCCTCGTGTCGGAAGACGTCGATCGCGCTGATGCAGATGAAGTGCTCAAGATGCTCAATGCAATTGCCCTGTCTCCGGGCTTCTTACTCTACGTGGGCGGCTCGGATCCGCGTAAAAATTTACCGCGGTTGGTTCAGGCATGGTGCTTGCTCCCTGAGCAGCTGCAGCACCAGCATCCGCTTGTAATGGTGGGTTGGATGCCGCGGCAGGATGTCGCAGCGTTAAAAGGCATCGCCAGTGCGAAGTCTGCCGCGCCCCAGCAACTGCGGTTTTTGGGGCAGATATCCGACGAATTGCTCGCACATCTATACGTGCAATGCAGCGCGTTTGTCTTTCCCTCTTGGCACGAGGGTTTTGGCTTGCCAGCGCTCGAAGCCATGGCGATGGGGGCTCCAGTGATTGCTGCTAACGCCTCGAGCCTTTCGGAAGTGGTGGGACTAGAGGAGGCGTTGTTCGATCCATTTGAAGTGGAGGATATAAGTCGCCTTATGGGTAGGGTTCTCGCGGACCCCATATATCGCGAACGCTTGTGCGAACACGCGCCCCTTCAGGCGGCCAAATTTTCTTGGCAGCAGACGGCACGCGATGCGCTGAGGTTTTTTGAGCATACCCATGCTGCCCACTCTTCAACCGTTTCTGCTTCTTCTACTCAAGCTGAGCAAGCAACTTGGCAGGACTTTTACCCGGAGCGCCTGCGCGGATTGCTCGTGTCCCTAGCCAAATTACTGCAGCGCGAGTCTAAAACTCGGCTCCGTGCTGAGCTAATGGTTCAGGTTGCGGCCGCGGTCGATCGCAACGAGCAGCAATTGCTGCAGTTGCAGTTGCGTCAAAGTGGGGGTGTGAGCCCGTGGCTGATAGAGGGGCCTTTTGACAGCAGCTATTCACTGGCAATTCTCAATAGGGAGCTGGCGCGTGCTCTGGCGGCGGCAGGTATAAATGTCAGGCTCCACTCGTCGGAAGGGCTGGGAGAATTTGACCCTGACCCGGAATTTCTGGCGCAGAACCCTGACATTGCCGATTTGGTGGTATCAGGTGCCGAGGCGCGGGCACTGGCCTCCGTGGCCAGCCGCTTGCTTTATCCCCCCAGAGTAAATGACATGCCGGCGGACCTTGGGCTGCTGCATCTTTTCGGCTGGGAGGAGGGCGAGCTCCCTCCTGAATGGGTGCAGGATTTCAACCGGCACCTGCGGGGCATTACAACTATGTCGCACTACGTGCGCAAAGTGCTTATTGATAATGGTGTGACCGTACCGCAGAGCGTCTCAGGAGTCGGCGTAGATCATTGGGAGCGTGTCACCCCAGATCCCTCGTTCGAACCTCCTTTTGAGAGGTCCGGATTCGCGTTCCTGCATGTGTCATCGTGTTTTCCGAGAAAGGGCGTCGACGTGCTACTCAGGGCGTTTGGCAAAGCCTTTACCTGTGATGATGATGTGAGCCTGATCATCAAAACCTTTCCCAACCCACACAACAACGTGCGCGAACTGCTGGAATCCGAGCGAGCCGCCCAACGCAGCTACCCTGATGTGGTGCTGATTGAGGAGGATCTTAGCGACGGTAGGCTGAAGTCATTAATGCTCTGTTGCGACGCACTGGTCGCTCCCAGTCGCGGTGAAGGTTTTGGACTCCCTATTGCAGAGGCCATGTTGTCTGGTTTACCCGTGATTGCAACGGCTTACGGCGGACACATGGATTTTTGTGACGCAGATAAGGCCTGGCTCGTAGATTTCGCTTTTGCCCGAGCGCGGACCCACTTTGGGTTACCTGACTCGATTTGGGCGGAGCCTGATTGCCCAGATTTAGCGCGGCAGCTTCGCGCTGTGTATGAAGCGCCTGCGGAAGAGCGCCAAGGCCGTGCGGCGAAAGGTCGGGAAAATATACTTAGGGGCTTCTCCTGGAAGCAGGTGGCCAAACGGGTAATGGACTCTGCCTTACAGTGGAAGCAGCGCGATGTTGAACCGCAAGAACCCAAGCGCATTGGGTGGGTAAGCAGCTGGAATACCCGCTGTGGTATAGCGGGCTACAGTGGATATTTGTTGGAGCACTTTAAAAGTGATGTGTCTGTGTATGCGAGTCGCCGTTCGCCGGAAGAGGAGCTGGACAAGTGGTTATTGCCAGAGGACGGGTCTGAGGTAACGCGCTGTTGGTCAACGGGGTTTGGCAACGAGCTGTTGGGGTTGCATGAGGCGTTGTTTAGCGATCTGCCCGAGGCAGTCGTATTCCAATTTAACTACGGTTTTTTTGAATTTACGGCGCTGTCGCAGTTGATTCAATCTCTTAAAGCCGAGGGGGTGGTGGTTGTGATGATGCTCCACTCCACTTTTGACCCCCCTGAATTGCCTGATCGTCGTCTTGATATTTTGTTCGATGCGCTGGCACGATGCGACCGGCTGTTAGTTCATAGCCCGCAGGACTTGAATCGATTAAAAGCTATTGGGCTTGTGCACAACACAACCTTATTGCCTCACGGCGTGATAGCAATGCCCGCAAGGAGGAGGACCGCTGCCCCGCATACTCAGGCACCATTGCGACTTGCATCCTTTGGCTTTCTGCTACCCCACAAAGGTCTCGAGCAGTTGCTGGATGCGCTCGCGCTGATCCGAGAACGGGGACGCAATGTCGTCTTACACATGCTCAATGCCGAGTATCCCGCTGCGGTGTCTCGCGAGGCCATCGCGGAGATTTCAAATCGTATTCAATCGCAAGGCCTCGAAAGTGTGGTCAATTTGGACACGATTTACTATACCGACGAGGAGTGTCTGGAGCGACTCAGACGCGCAGATTTAATTGTGTTCCCTTATCAAGCGACTCAGGAATCTTCCAGCGCGGCGGTGCGCCATGCCATCGCCAGCGGTACGCCGGTAGCGGTGACGCCTCTTGATATTTTTGATGATGTGTCACCAGCGGTGATTAGATTGCCAGGAACTGAGCCAAGCATGTTGGCTACTGGCATTGAGACTCTTGCCCAGTGGCAAGGTGAAGAATGGCTCGCTTACTTTGCTCGCGCGGAGGCGTGGCGCCAGAGCCATGCTCACGCGGCGATTGCGGCTAGATTAGAGAGCATGCTGAACGCTTTGTGCGGGGACGGCATCTCCTAGTCAGCCCCCGAAGCTGTTGGTGAAACGGAGTGCTGTGGTGGCGCTGGTATGATGGGGTAAAGAATTCAGGAAGAAAATCTTGGCTTCAACCGTCACTATTAACTCGGAAACACAGAACGCGTGGTGTTCGGGTGCTCTAGCCTTGAGTTTGAGGTGCAAATGCTTTGGGTGAGTGTTTTTGAAGTCCACGCGTCTCGCTCCGAAAAGGTAAACGGTTTGAAAATGTACCGTTATGAGTATGTTTAATTTTGCGCAAATTAGTGTCAATCTTAGGGTTGATAGACGGTTTTACTTGAGCTAATGTGTTCCATGTTCGGTTCGGTGTCTGTGCGATTTAAGCGCTTCGGGCATGGAGTAGGGCGGAATAAATCGCTTGGGTAAACCAAAACATAGAAATTACATGGCCGATGAGGCATTTTTAGGAGTGATAGATGGCTACCACATCTGAGATTCAAGTAACAGAAGCATATATCGGCCTCCTCGGTCGCGCGCCAGATCCCGCTGGCCTTGCCTACTGGGTGGCAGAGTTGGACGCCTTAATTGCGGCTGGTCAAGACCCCGCAGTGGCGCTCAAAAAGCTCACCAACGATATTACGCTAAGCGACGAGTGGGATGCAGGTATCGGTGCAAATGACGCTAGCACCGTGGCCGGTTCGGAAGCCATTGTTACTGCGATGTACGAGAATTTGTTTGACCGGACGCCCCCAAGCCAGACAGAGCTTGACTATTGGGCGCCTAAGCTGGTGTCCGGTGAGTTCACTGCCTCTGAAATGGCGGTAGCGTTGATTGAAGGCGCTCCGGCTGGCGGCACGGATTCTGAAGTGATGACCTACAAGCAGGAAGCCGCAACTTATTACGTCGAATCCGTTGGTGACAACCACTCGAATACTGCAGCGGCGGCTTCGGTCGTAGATGTAAACGGCCCGATAACCCTCGCTGATTCTAAGACATCTACGGATTACGTTGCCTCGGGCGTGGGTGAGACGACTGCCCTCACAACCGGCGCCGATACCGTAGCTATGACTGCAGGTAGCGATACGGTTACCGGTACTTCTGGCACTGGCGCAACTTTTGCTGCTGGCGACAACATCACCGACGCTAGCACTGTCGACTCCGACACCCTGACCATCACGGGAGATGATGATTTCGATTTCGGCACAGTGAGTAATGTAGAGAACATTAATGTATCGCTGTCTAAGCAGCTAGGTGGCGGGTTTGATATCGACGCCGCTAACCTTACTGGCGGCGATCTTAGTGTCACAGTGTCCCCTACGGTCGAGATTTCTGGAGTAACGGTGACCGGCGAGACTGTTTTAGGGGTAACGAACCTTTCTTCAAATATAAGCACCACAAGTGTGACGAATCTGGACGTTGATTTGGACGGCGAAGCTGCCACAGTTACGGTTGATAGCGCCGGTACAACGGTCACCGTGTCAAGCATCGACAGCAACGATACTACTATCAGTTTAGGTAATGACACTGCAACGGCGTTGAATATTAGCGGCGGAGCCAATACCAATGATGCGGCCTCAATCAGTGGTGCTGGTACGGTAACGCTTGATGTCAGCGAAGGTGGTAGCGGTGATGTGGAGGTTCTGAGCCTCAGCGGGAGTTCTAACGACGTCAACTTCGATATTTCCGGTGTGACTACCTCCGCCAACATGCAGTACACCACCACTGGAGACAATGCGGTAACGTTGACCGGTGCGGCCGGCGACTTTGACGACGCGACATTTACAATGGGGGCGACAACGGCCCTGGATGTTGACACAGCGGGTGATCTCGGGCTGACGGGTCAAGGCGTATTTGCTGGCGGTATTGACTTGTCTGTCAATATGGGTGGTACCGATACCATTGATCTGCAAGGTGGTAACACAATCACGATCAGTGTTGACCAAGACGCCGCCGACATTCTGAATATCGATGCGGCCAACGACACTACTGCTGACTCCGTGACGCTTCTACTTGATAACGACGCGGGCGAACTCGAGACAGCCAATTTTGAGACTGTGACCATCACTACGGGTGCGACTGCGAAAGTTATCGACGAAATTGATATGTCTGATAATGACGCAGCCGTGGCTATAAACGGCGCAGGCGCGATCACGGTTACCGGGACCACTGGTGTTGGTAGCATCGATATTGACGGTGGCAACAACGTCACGCTGACCGGCGCGGTGACCTCTGCGGGTACGACCGAGGTCGAAGGTGATGCGATAACGACCATTGGCGCCGGTATCACGTCTACCAATGACGTTACGCTGATCGGCGATTCAATTGCAGTAACGGGCACAGTGGCCGCGGCAAATGGCGATGTGACTGCAACGGCCACTAATGATGTGAGTGTTGGTGTGACCACTGCTACATTGGGCTCGGTGGATATTGACGGCGCGGCAATCACGAGTGTTGGTGCGATTACGGCCCAGAACGATATCGAGATTACGGGCACCGGGACAATCACCTTGGGCGCTAATGCGGTGAATACCACAGGTGCGGGCGGTAGCAATACCATTTCGATCTCAGGTACCGATATGCCGGATGTCGGTGCGATCGGTTCCGCAACGACGAGAGACATCACCATCGCCATGTCAAATGATGCCGTAACAAGTGATTTGGATGGGGCCGTTACCGCTTCAAATTCAATCACGCTGTCTGACGGTAAATTTGACGCTACCGGGGTTACTCTGACGGCCGAGAGCGTGTTGATTACAGGTGACACTGATTTCCTCGCGGGTTCTGTGGTTGCAGAGGCGTTGACAATCACCAGCACCAACGATGTCACTATTACAGCGATCGGTGAGAACGTTGCCGGTGAAGGCGCTGTGCTAAGTGGTGCCTCGGCAACAGGGGACATTGATGTGACCGTTGCCGGTACTTCCACCGGGACCATGACAATCGTCACCGGCGCTGGCGACGACACCGTAGTTATGAACGAAGCTGCGGTGATTAATGTCAATTCGGGCGAGGGCAATGACTCCATCACGATTACTGACTCTTCTGCGGGCTCGGTGATCAACACTGGCGGCGGCGACGACACAGTTGATGACAACCATACTGCCGCGAATGTCCTCTCCTTAGGGGACGGTAACGACACCTATACGCCGCTAGCCACCTCCACTAGCTCGGTTGATTTCGGCGACGGTACGGGTGACACGGTTATGGCTGGAGGCTTGACCATTGGCCAAACCAATTATTCGAACCTCGAAATCATGAACGTTACAGGTGGAACCACCATTAGCTACCTGCTTCTTGACAATGACGCAACGTTTAAGGTGACGGGTGCGGCTACATTGACTGTAGACGGTACAGGGGCAGGCGCCAATACGACTGTTACTCTGGCTGGTCTGACCGGTGATGTCGCTGCGCTGCCGAACACTGCGATCAATGGTTCAGCCAACGCCGACATCATTATTGGATCCGAGATGGTCGACGTGATTGACGCTGGTGCCGGTAACGACACCATCACCCTGGGTGGCAGTGGCGACACGGTTGCCTACACCACTGGGGCTGATGGGATTGATACCATCAAGGACTTCACCAGCGGTAGCGACAAGTACAACACCGACTTCGCTACTACCAAGAACAGCGTCGGCGGAGGCACGGTTGGTGGCACCCTTGCTTCTGCTGCGGGCGCCGTGACGCTTGACGCGACGAAGGATGTGGTTGAGATCACCGGCACATTGCAGTCAACGATTGTTGACTTCAACAATGACACGCAGGTGCTGGCTGCCGTCTCAGGTACTTCTGTCTCTATTACCGCTAACGGAAACAAGATCCTGATGGTTGTCTATCAGGGCGGCAATGCTTACCTGTATGAAGTCACAGAGGGCGGTGACGGTGATGCGATTGTTGGGGATGGTGATATAACGCTGGTTGGTATCTTCGAAGGGATAGCGGACGGTGGTCTGGCGCCCGGGGACATCATCTAAAACCCAGAGTTCTCTGAGTTAACTCGAAGCCGCCTACGGGCGGCTTTTTTCTGCTCGCACAAAACATAAGTTGCTTTTAGGTCCATGACAGAATCTGCACTACCAGTTGAACGCAAACCCGTCTTTTCAAAGATCGTAAAGAGCTACGAGGCTGCGCTAGGTGACGGCACCAAAGATTCTTTCAACGAAACCATCTCAGTGCTGGATAGCATCGCAAAGGACTTTGAAAAGACGGGGCTATTGGCTGGGGGCATAGAGCCAGCGTTAGTAGAGCACTGGTACACACGGCTAGTATCCGCCATCACCATCTGGGCAACAGACCCGCAGACGGTGCTTAACCAAGATCAATTGATTGCCTTGTGCCGCCGCAAACAAGTGTTGCTCTATGCGGCCAGTGCGAGTGGCTTTCGCAATATGGCGCATCTCATCTGGCTATTGTCCAGCAGGGATTTGTCAAAAGAGTTAAATATCGCAGGGCCTAAAGTGGTGCTCCTGCTCGCGCTGTTGGGCCTCGATGAGCTGACCGAGCAACTGGTGAACATTGCGCTAAACCAGCCACCGCCGATTGCTCTGCATCTGGTGCTGGGCTGGCTGAACCAAAGAACAGTGTTAACGCCAACAGGGGAGGCTAATAGAACATTACTTCTGAATTCAGGCGGTATATTGCAGCAAGCAAAGATCACCGATCAGGAGATCGGCCAAGTGATCAACGCTTATATGTATTGCTCATATGCGTCGACCCCAGATAAACATGACATAAAACACGCATTCAATGGTTTGCTCCGCGCACGCATGGCCGAAGTGGGGGTGTTACCTGCCGCACCGGCCAGGACACGCAGGGAAAAGCCCAGAGTGCTCGTTATCCATGAGCGCTTCCGGACTGGGCACGCGATGCACCGAAGCTATGCGCCGCTAATCGCCGGGCTGCGACAGCGATTTGAACTCACCGCGCTGGTGGAAGACGAACAGATCGATAAACAGGCGGAGGGCTATTTCCATCAGGTGGTAAAGATACCGGCGAAAGAACAGAAAAAGGTTGTAGACATTGCCAACAATATTGAGCGCATGGCACCTGACATCATTTTATATCCAAGCCTGGGCATGTCCCACTGGACCGTAATGTTGTCCAACCTGAGGCTGGCGCCAATTCAGGTAATGGCTCAGGGGCATCCCGCGACCTCAAACAGTGATTATATTGACTATGCTTTCATCAGTCCCATGGAGGGGAGGCCCGAAAAAATTCATTCGGAGCGGCTATTGATCGGCAGTTCACCCGTGAGGTTCGAATTGCATGCAGAGCTACCCGACGTTCTCCCGGAGCTGGTTAAGCCATCAAGTAGGGAGATCCGCATAGCCGTCAACAGCAAAGTCATGAAGCTGTCTCACCGCTTGCTCTCGATTTGCAAAAGACTGGAGAAAGAATCGCCTATTCCTTTATGTTTCAGGTTCTTCCCCGGGGAATTTGGTTGGTTTCACGATGGGGTCAGCGCCGCCATTAAAAGCCACCTGCCCACCGCGTCGGTGGCACCTTATCAAAGGTACTCAGATTTTTTGACAGATATTGCGGGTTGTGACTTCGCTTTAGCCGCTTTTCCATTCGGGAATACCAACAGTTCTGTCGACACCTGCCTCTTAGGGCTGCCGACTGTCGTACACTTTGGCGATGAAACGCCAGCACAAACAGACGCGATGGTTTTGACGGCTGCGGGATACCCTGATTGGCTTATATGCCCCGACGACCAGACCTACTTTGAAACGGCGATGCGGCTGATCAGTAATCCCGATGAGCGTGTCGAGATTTCGAGGAATGCGCGGGAAAGCGATCTGCGTTCAGCCTTGTCTGACAATCGCGGTGGCGACTTGTCACGAGACCTGTGTGATTTACTATGGCATGTATACGAAAATCATGACGCGATTGTGGCCTCTGATGTACGCGCAATACGCCACGCCCAAATCTCACATAAATAAAATTTGGGTTAAACCGATGACCAATGTAACAAAGCCTTTCCTGCCACCGCTAGACGAAGTCATCCCATATCTTGAGAGAATTTGGGCGTCGGGTGTCTTGTCTAACAACGGCCCTCTTCACCAGGAGCTTGAGCTCGCGCTACAGCAATATCTGGGCGTAAAGCATGTCAGCTTGTTTTGTAATGCAACTATCGCACTGATTACTGCTCAGCAAGCGCTTAACATCAGAGGAGAAGTCATCACTACGCCCTACTCATTTGTGGCGACAAGCCATGCGTTAACATGGATGGGAAATAATCCGGTCTTTGTCGATATCGATCCGGTCTCGCTAACATTAAATCCGGAAAAAATTGAACGTGCGATTACAGACCGCACCACAGCAATCATGCCCTTGCACTGCTACGGTAATACATGTGCTGTCGAGGCTATTCAGTCCGTAGCCGATGAATATGGGTTAAAAGTGATCTACGATGCTTGCCACTCATTCGGTGCAGAGGACGACGGCGGTTCTGTGCTTCGTCACGGAGACATATCCGTCGTGAGTTTTCACGCGACGAAAGTGTTTAATACCTTTGAGGGCGGTCTTCTTGTTTGTAATGATCCCCTCATCAAGCAGAAAGTTGACCACCTGAAAAATTTTGGATTTGTAGATGAGACAACCGTTGTTGAGGCGGGAATCAACGGAAAAATGTCTGAATTCAATGCGGCAATTGGCCTCGCTCAGCTGCCGCACATGCCGATTATCATATCCAAAAGGAGGGCCATCGATGCTCTTTATCGCGCGAGATTGGATGGCACCCCAGGGGTGACTTGTTGTACCCAAGTACGCCAATCAACGAAAAATTACGCTTATTTTCCAATCCTTATCGGTGATGCTTTCCCGATATCCCGTGACGAGATTTACAGCAAGCTGCGAGAGCAGAACATTCATCCAAGACGATATTTTTACCCTTTGATACCGGAATTTGAGATGTATAACCGACTGCCAAGCGCGGATATAAGTCACCTGCCGGTCGCGAAAAAGATCTCTGAGCAGGTGCTTTGCCTGCCCATCTATCCCGACCTAGGACATTCAGAGGTAGAGCGCGTTTGCGATATTATACAGAGCTTCGCGATATAAAAGAGGCTCTCGTATTATGTGAGGTGTCTAGTTACCCTTCTCGCATACCAACAGAATACTTGAGCACAAGTCTGGATATTGTTGACCGAGCTGGTAACACCCCTCCAAATATGCTGGCGAAATAATATCGGTCTGTAACAGTCTATCCCACTGAAAATTGGCTAGTGCCTTGAAGAAAATTCCACTTCTGTGGATAACCTTTAAACCGCCCTGAGTCGCGTCTCTCTCTAGGGTATCAAGAGCGTAGGTGCATCGGTGCCCGTGGTCTATTTCGGCTTCGGTTACGGCAGCGTTATGGTCAATTAGGCCCATTTTGACTGCTATCTGTCGCGATGGTGCATTAGCGTTAGGGCAAACCAAAAAAAATCGCCCGGTGTCTGATAGCCATTCGTCATTGATTCTTCTTAGAACACGCACCGGGTCGTCAAGGTGCTCCAGCACATGCGTGAGTACGATATTGTCATAGGATCTGGGCAACACCACTGACTCAAAAAGGCCACTGATGAAAGACACCCTGTCGCCAATTTTTTCGATGGATTCGGCGATTGCTGTGCCGGACGCTTCTACGCAGGTGATGTCAGTGTGGTGTTCGAGTAATCTTTGGGTGAAATCGCCCTTATAGCTACCCAGTTCTAACAGGCTGCCCGATCGAAAAAATGGCTCAAATGAACGAAGCATCAAGGGATGAATGACATCGAAATCAAAATTGTAGGCATAACGCCGAGCGCTAACATCCAAGATTTCTGTATCGTAGTTTCTGCTTTCGTCACTCATTTGTAGCCTCTGTTAAATCGAGCTTCATTGTCAGCGTTTCGCCGGTCAGATTTTGGTGCCTAAATCCGGCTTTCTCGTACATTGTGATTGCCGCAGAATTAGCGGCATTCACGTTCAGGCACGCCACATTAAATCTTCTTTTACGTGCCAGGCTCAGTGATTCCCTAAGCAGGTGGCTGGCAATGCCATTGCCCTGCCAGCGTCGGAGGACGCTCACATTGCTGATAAAAGCCAATTCCTCCTCCTCATCATTGAGGTAAATCGCCACTAGGCCAACCAACTCCCCCGATACCCATGCTTCAAAGCATTCGGCTTGAGTAAATAGCTTATCTGCATAGCGAGTAAGGTCGGTGCGCTGACTCAGCGGAGGTGAAAAATCATGGTCGCAGGATTCCAAATGCTCGACCAATTGGTTGATGTCTGCTTGATTGAAACTGGACGTCTTCGCAGAGTTCAAAAAAAGACTTCCGCGGCCCCAAAACCAAATCGGCCAAACTCGTTACCGTTGTATAACAGAATTAACCGCCCGCCCAAGTTAAAGATATGCGGATAGGCTTGCATTTCGCTGTCCCAGTCTCCGTCGGGTATGCCCATTGCAAGTGCAGTATCAGTTCTGTGCCAACGAATCAGATCCTCGGATCTCGCGTAGCCAATACGATACCCGCGCCCATTAGCCTGCCTAAAGTCAAAAGATTCACGGTAACAAAAGAACATATGATAGGCGCCATCCGCCTCAATCACAGAGGGTAGCGCTTGACTTTCATCGGGCCCCAGCGCGTCGGCGATTATTTGAGTGCCAGCTGTTTTTTCCCAATTTATGCCGTCTGTAGAGGTCGCATGGCCTATTTTATAGATACGCTCTGCTTGCCCATCTTGAAGAAACGGCCTCCATTCGACACCGTACATATACCACATATGAAATTGGTTATTAAAAAATCTGACAAAGGCATCTCCCACCAAAAAGGGTTCGTTTAGCGATGCGGTTAATATTGGCCCGTTACCCACGCGCGTGAACGTCTTTCCATGATTGTTGGATACCGCCAACCCCACCCCCGTCTCAACAGAGACGGAGGTTCTCCGGCTCCAGCCCGTGGTGTAAGCAAAAATTTCGTCTCCGCGGTGGAGCACATGGAATGGGAAGATCCCATGCTCATCAAAACATCCCAAGGCACCGAGCGGTATTATTTCCTGATGGGAGACGTCGAGAATACGCTCTAATTTATGGTCCACATCGACATAAGCAACATGGCTTAAGAACTTGCCACCCTGATCGCGAGCCCGAGTAGAAAAATAAATTCTTACATAGTCATTAAAAACTAAAGTTTGCGGTGATTGCGCATACGCCTCGCACCCTAATGGCAGGAGGTGCTGGGTAGGATCGAAAATCTTCCCAAGGCGCTCTATTTTCATAGTAGATCACCCTCCAGCCTCGCTAGCCCAAAGCCGCAGCGACCAACCTGATTGCCCAGATAAGCCATATAGATAGACCCATCATGGGCGAAGACATGGGGATAGCTGATCATTTCGCTGTCCCAGCCCTGATCGGAGACAGTGATCCCTGCTCTGCTGTCATCCCTATGCCAGTTCAAGAGATCGTTACTGTAAGCGTATCCGATACGGTAGCCCCTTTCATGACCTCGATAATGGGTACTGTAGCGATAGCAAAAGAACATATGGTACCCGCCATTCGCATAAAACACGTCGGGGCTCGCTTGCGCCTCATCGGGTTCCACCACACTCTCAATCAGATTTTTGTTCAGCTTGTGCCAATTCAGGCCATCCTTTGAAGTCGCTAATCGGATTTTGTAGACAGGCTCGGGTCTGCTGTCGACGAGTTTCCATTGAGTGCCAGCGATATAAAAAAGGTACCAGGTATCATGAAAACGCCGGATTTTTGGTCCACTCAGCACAAAGGGTTCATTGGGGGTGTAGCTAAGTACCGGTCCCGCGCCCAGCTTGTTGAAGGTGGCTCCACCGTCCTCACTTGTAGCGGCACCAATTGCAACATTGAAGGGGACGGATTCGCATCTCGTCCAGCCTGCGTAGTAGGCGTGTGTTACGCCGTTTACCTCGATTACGGATATGGGGTATGTCCCGAATTCATCAAACGTGCCGCGCGCGCCAAGTTCGAGCACGGGCCGGTTAGCTATAGCTTTTATCCGATATAAATCGGCTTTATCCAGATCTACCCACGCCGAATAGCTCACATACTGACCCTTTTCGTCTGCGTCTGGTCGGCAAGAGAAAAAAATGCGTATTGCATCCGCCAGTTCTAACGTGCTCGGCGCCTGGGCAAACGCCTTCAGCCACGGCCTGCCGGTTATCGTAGTGGGGTCAAAGACTTTTCCCAACTTCTCCCAGCTAAACGGCTTAGACACAAATACCCCCCGACGCTATCTGCAGGCAAACGTCGTCAACTGAGTTGAACATCAGCGCGTCTATTATGGACAAACGCGGAACAAAGGGTAACGCGAATTGGGGGTACTCGGTATCGGCGTATTGCAAAAACTGCAGATCAATGCCGTTTGCAGCGAATGCCTCTCTTGAGTACAAGTGATTGCCCCCGATTGGATTAATATAAACGTCGGCCTTCATGGCATTGCAAATCGAAATCAGTCGGCTCTGCCCGGCGGCCCCATGATCGGCGTTAATCTGGGAAGACACGATGAGTGGTGTATCGAGATTGAGATGGAGGCAGGTTATCTCTAGTGAGTGATACAAGAATTCGAAGAGGTTTTTTTCTTCGCACTGAAAAATTTTTTCCAATAACTCGAAAGTCTGGCTGAAAAAAGGCGCTTTCCTGTAAGCGCCAGCAAACTGGCCCAGCAGTTTTCTCGGGTTGAAGCTCTCGGCAATATCGCGTTGCCTTATGTCCAGATAGTCGGAATCTTTCTGAAGCGGCACCGTAAACGTGGCTGCCTCACCGCTGGACAAAAGCCGATTTCTGTTTATCCACCCACGCTTGGTGTACTGAATATTGTCATAGACGACGAAGTGATCTACGGCAGAAAGTAGCCGAAAGTACCCGATATAGGGCAGTAGGTAAGGTTGCATTACCGCAAGTCTCATGCCCGATTTTAACACTTAAAAAAGCCCCGTAGCGGTGGATTAGGCGTTGGAACTTGGAATGATCATAGGCCATAGCAACTCGGATACCAGTCATTCTCAGCTCAGGTCGACTCGCTGGCCGTTCGGGGCGCTAATCACCCGTTAAATGCTAATCCAGAGGGTCTCCGACGAAGGGGGTGCTGTTGTTCCGCCGACCCTTTGATTTGCGGCGCCATAGCTCCAACGTTACGTGTATGCTGAGCCTTGAATTGCCGAAAACTGCCCCAATATTCCAATATCTGGCGAAGATTGGGGTGACCGTCATGCCGGAGAGTGAAAAAAATGGCGTTGTTAGGCAGAGTGTGGAGTCGTAGTCTCCTCCCGAGCGGTGGTCCAAATAGTTGAGTGCGGCTCCGTTGGCGGATTAACTTATGGAAGAGGGCAGCGTGCTTTGGATAAACCTCAAATAAAAAGCATTGAAGAAGCATTAAGGCTATGCCGTAGCTCTTTTGTAGCGGTAGCGGTCTTCAGCTTTTTTATTAATATTCTGATGCTGACCCCCATGTTTTACATGATCAATGTCTTCGACAAGGCCGTTGGAACAGGTAGCATCTCAACACTGGCTGCTCTTGCACTTCTGGCAGTTTTTCTTTACGTCATTCTGGCGCTACTTGAGTGGGTGCGCTCCCGGGTTTTGATTCATGTCGCCGCTCGGCTCGACTTGGTGCTGGCACCGCGCATCTACGAGTTATGCTTCCAGAGTGCCTCGGGCGCGATACATGCGCAGGACTTTGGTTCGCAGCCGCTGTTCCATCTAAACACTCTCAGGCAATTTATTACCAGCTCTAACTGCGCTGTGATATTCGACCTACCGTGGATACCTTTATTTCTGCTCCTCATGTTTTTCTTCCACCCTGCGTTGGCTGTCGTGTCACTGATCTGTATGGCGATCATGGCCTCGGTCGCTGTTTTGAATCAGAGGGCTACGACGTCAGGGCTCAAAGAGGCAAATGCTAAAGCCGCATCTATCTCCGGGGCGACTCAGCGAAACCTGCGAAACGCAGAAGTGGCCGCCTCTATGGGCATGGTGTCGACGCTGATGAGCCGCTGGCGAGCGAATCAAGATGAAATGCTGAATGTCCAATCTCTCACCAGTGCCAAAGCCAGCGGGTACAGTGCGCTGATAAAGACCCTGACAACTGCCATGCAGTCCGCTGCAATAACAACCGGCGCCGTGTTGGCCATTTATCAGGAGATTTCTCCGGGGGTGATGATCGGCGCAGCGCTATTACTGGGTAAATCCATCCAGCCTATTCAACAAGGCGTCAGCAGCTGGAAGGCTTTTGTGGAGGCTCGGGAGAACTATCTTCGATTGAATGATCTGTTAAGTGCTTTCCCTATTGCAGACGAAAAAATGTCATTGCCACCGATTGCTGGGCGAATCACAGCAAAGCAGGCCTTCGTCACTCCGCCGGGGGGTAAGGTGCCCACGTTATCCGATGTAAACCTGGATCTTTCAGCGGGCTCGGTGACAATGATTTTAGGTGCCAGCGCAGCGGGTAAAAGTACCTTAGTGCGTGCAATACTGGGCTTATGGCCTACGGCACAGGGCGAAATAAGGATTGATGGTGCTGAGGTGCACCAGTTCGATAGAGATGAGCTTGGCCCGCAAATCGGCTACTTACCCCAAGACATAGAGTTATTCGATGGTACGGTGGCGGAAAACATCGCGCGCTTTGGTGATGTTGATTCTGATGAGGTTGTGCGCGCTGCTGAGAATGCGGGCGTTCACGAGATGGTTCTGTCCTTCCCCAATGGTTATGACACCCTTATTCGAGGAACTTCAGGATTGTTATCTCCCGGGCAGCGTCAGCGAATAGCGCTGGCAAGGGCGCTTTATGGTCGGCCCAAGCTGCTTGTTTTAGATGAGCCAAACTCGAATTTGGATGAGGTGGGAGAACAAGCTCTAGCGTCAGCCATTGCACGGGCAAAGTCTGCTGGGGTTACCGTTGTAATCGTTTCTCACAGGCAGGGTGCACTGCCTTTAGTAGATCACCTGATCATCATGGAGTCAGGGCGCATTCGCGAGCAAGGGCCTCGCGACGCGGTCATTTCTCAACTAAGAGCCACTCTTCAAGAACAAGCAAAAGCAAAGGCAAAAGTATCTGACTCTCATGTCAAAGCGGTCTCTGGTGGTGAACAGTGATATGAAAGAGGCGATTAGACAGTTTATAGATGTGATCAGGAGGGTCTTATCAGAGCCGGTACCCGCGGCCGTCAATAATTTTGATGAGTCTGTACTCGAGTCAGACCGCCTAACACGAGTCTTCGGTTATTGGATAATCGCCATCGTTTTTGGTGGGTTCGGGTTTTGGGCCGCTGTTGCGCCGCTAGAGAGCGCGGCGCGCGGCCAAGGTACTGTTCAGGTAGAAGGTAACCGAAAGCCCCTGCAGCATTACGAGGGGGGGATGGTAGCGGAGATTTTTGTAGCAAGCGGTGATTACGTAAAAGAGGGGCAGCCGCTTATCCAACTTGACACTACCCAGGCGCAGGCCGAGCAACGCATCATAGAAGGCAGAGTGTGGGCGAAGAGAGCGCTTGTCGACAGATTAATCAGCGAGCGAGACGATTCACAGGCGGTTGTGTTTCAAATCTGGTTACTGGATCAAACAGATGAGCGAGCACAAATTGCTGTTGCAAGTGAGCGAGCACTTTTCGATGCGCGGCGAGCGGATCGTTTAGGGGAAATTGCAGTTCTTCAACAGCGCGTTTCCCAGTTAAACAGCCAAATTGATGGCGCGCTGGCAGTGATTGAAGCCAAGAATCAGGTCGCTGATTCGCTTCAGTCAGAGCGAGCAGACCTCGAAAGTCTCTTGGAGCAAGGCTACGTCGACAAACAAAGAATCCGGCAGTTGGAAAGGTCACTGGCACAAACACTGGGTGAGCTCGCTGAGCTTGGCGCGCAGATCGCTGCCGCAAAAGTCGCGATTGAGGAGGCAGAACTGACGATTTTGCAGCTCGATAAACGCTTCAAGATGCAAGTGGTAGACGCTCTGACCGCCTCGCAAGATGAGCTTTATGACATGCAACAGCGCCTGTTCGCTATTAATGATCGCCTGAACAGAACATTGATTAGTGCGCCGGCGGCGGGGTTCGTGTTGGACTTGAAACCCAATGTAAAGGGAGCGGTTATTGCGCCGGGAGAGGAGCTTTTGTCCATCGTCCCCGATGTCGATACACTGATTGTTGACGCGCAAATGTCGCCAATGGACATCGACCGAATTCGGGTAGGGCAAGAAGCCGAAGTCCGGTTTGCCGTGTTCAAAGATGCGTACACCATAACTGGCGTATTGGTGAAGGTATCGCCAGATGCCCTAACGGATGAAACGACCGGTATGGCTTATTTTGAAGCCAAAGTCGAGCTACTGGAAGAAGACATGACTTTGCTGGGCAGTGATCAGTTGGTCCCCGGCATGCCCGCTGATGTCCTGGTGAAGACGGGCAATAGAACATTGTTGGGTTACCTAACCTCGCCATTGCGGCGCATGTTTGAAAATTCTCTGATAGAAGGTTAGGTGCCAACGCAATGATGTCTATTGAGCGCGTAAAGAAGTTTTTTTCCGAGGACCATCAGCAAATTGAGGGCTGGTTTTTTCCTCTGGATCAATTGGCATTTATTGAGCTGTTTTCGGTGCAGGACCAATTGCAAATCAAAGGTGATGTGGCTGAGGTCGGGGTTTATCACGGCAAGAGTCTGGTGCTTCTCTCTTTATTAAAAGGCCCTGACGAGCGCCTGCTGGGATTCGACTTATTCGATCAGGACCACCAGCAAAAGACGGAGCGGAATATTCAAAATTATGGGGTTGATGCAGAGCTATCGCTGATCAAGGGGCTCACCAGTGAGATCGCTCATTCTGATCTAGATGCGATGATACCGAATCCCTTAAGGTTTCTTCATATTGACGCCGGGCATGAGTATCACGAGGTGCTAGAACAGCTTTATCTTTTCAGCCCTTATTTGGCTGACCTCGGAATTGTTGCGATGGATGACTACCAGGACCGTGAGTTTCCTGGGATTGAAGCCGCTGTTCTGGATTTTGCCGAGGTCGATAGGCCCCGCAGGTTCGTTCCATTTTTGGCAAGTGGGAACAAGTTATTTATGTGCTTTAGCCCAATGGCAGCAACTTTACAAAAGCTCCTTATCACTCGGCCTAATTTCAAAGACACCTGCCGCCTCACCCGCGTCAGGGATTTTAATATTGTTATTATGCGCTCCAAGCTGCCAGTACCTTCTGAAGCTATCGCGGCTCAGATAGAAAGGCTTAACTTTCCGCAAAGATTGGGCCACGAAATATCATTGAATGAAAAATCTCACCGGTTCTCACAGCGCACATTTGGAACGGGAGAATGACGTATTCATCGAAACGCGTCTTGCTGAACACATTGGTCAAGCCGCAGCCGCAGCCGCAGCCGCAGCCACGCAAGCGCAATAAGCAAACAAGCGCGCGGGGCGTTTGTCTGCCGCGATTACGCTTATTTCAAAGACGACAGTCATGAGCGATAGAGCCAGAAGACAGTTGGCCTGCCTGCTATGCCTGATCTCTCTAGCTGTGAAAGCAGAGGTTGACTTACGTAATAATATCCATTCTGGACAGGCTTTTTCGTTAATCGATGCTTATAGCTTGGCACGCGAGACCAATCCAAGCATCGCCATCGCCCGCTACGGCGTGGATGGTGCGGCAGCAAGCCGCGATGCAGCGCGCGGGAGAAATTTTCCACAGGTGTCGCTATTCGGAGACTGGTCTGAAAATAAGGTCAGTTATGAAGGCAGCACACTAGGCCAACTCCCTTCGCAAGAATATCCGGGAGAACGGTATGGCTTGCAATTGCGAGCTCCTTTATTTAACTGGCGTAACTTTAAGGAGTGGGAGCGCCAAAGTGCATTGGTGGGCCAATCAACGCAGGAGCTGGCCATTGCAGAGACCGAGCTATTGGCTCGGGTGGTTGAAGCATATCTTACGGTGTTGTTAACAGAGGAGACTGTCGGCCAGTTCGAATCGGAGCTTTCGGCGCTAGAGCGTCAATTGGAGGAAGCCAATGCGCTGTATGCGAAGTCGTTGTTACCCGTAACACAGGTGCTCGAGACCCAAACACGGGCGGATACGCTACGTGCGGATGTTCTCAATGCTAGAGGGCAAGCCGCCATCGCCCGCGAACGGTTAACACAACTGATGGGCGTTCGCGACTTTTCGTTACGCGCCATGACCAATCGGTTTGCGCTGATTACCAATGTACAGGACGTTGAGTCGGCCGCTAACTTGGCGATTGCGTTTAACCCAAGTATTGATGCGGCCGAAGAGGCGCTGTTGGCGGCACGCAAGGGTGTGGATCGAGAGAAAGGGTCGTGGTTTCCCGAAGTCGATTTTGTCTATAACGCGCAGTACTCCGATGTGGGCTTTGACAATCTGACCTCACCACCGCGAAACACCATCAGCTATTCTGTGACGCTACGTTATCCACTCTTTGAGGGAGGCGCTGGCGCAGCACGCTTACGGGGTGCTTGGGCGGAATTTTACAGCGCCCAGCAGCGGCTTGTGGGCACCAAACGTGACGCCGGTGGACGCGCGCGCGCCGCCTGGGTCAATCTCGAATCCGCGAGCGAGCGTGTATTGGCATCTCGTCAGGCTGTAAACACTGCAGAAACCAATCTCGACGCCGCGAGGAATGCGGTGCGAGCTGGAACTGCCAGAGTGACCGATGTGCTGTTGGCGCTGGCGCAAAAAACGCGCGCCCAGCGCGATCTCACCGAAGCACGATTTCAACGAGCAATGAGTTGGTTGGAACTGGAACTGGCGACTGGTGCAGATCCAGTGGCGCTAGTCCCCAAGTTATCGAAGGCGCTGCATGGCCAGTGAAACGTGAAGCACCAAGCACTAACACAGTTCCTAGGTTGGCAAGGGTTACCTTGGGTTACAGCTTAGAACAAGACCGTGTGCGCCTTAATGGCGTCGATGTTGACGGTAAATCTCTGATCCTTTGGTTAACAGCGCGCCTGTTAAACCGACTCGTACCGCACCTTGTTGAGCGGCAGGCCGATATGCAGTTTTCGTCGCAGAGCCCGGGTAG
>MDTG01040735.1_pt1 | contig 29940 bp, 27 predicted proteins | sample 811421 | NCBI WGS metagenome assembly MDTG01 (sample SAMN05326645, study PRJNA326480) | marine metagenome | isolation source: seawater | place: Pacific Ocean: South East | collected 2011 | reverse complement strand
GTGTTTCAGATCATATTAACGGTGAACAATCAAGACACAATTTATTAAAAAATTGGTCTGAACTAGTTGAACGTTATATTATCTTCATTCAAGGTTATACAAAACATATCCTTCCCAAAATAGCTCTATCAAGAATTAATTTTGCTTTTTTAGATGGTGCGCACACCTTTGAGGATGTTATGTTTGAATTTAATATCATCTCTAAAAATCAAATTAAAGGTGATATGATTGTTTTTGACGATTACAATCATGAAAAATTTCCCTCGATTGTTAAAGCTATTAAGTATATTGAGAGCAAGAAAAATTATGATATTTCACTGGTTCAAAATAAAAATACACATAGAGACTATGTTATTGCAAAGAAAATAAATTAATAAATTTTAATGATTCTATTTAGTTAGAATAGTATTGTGGGATAATTTGAAAGTTTTACATATAATTACTTCATTAGGACCCGGTGGTGCTGAAGGAATGCTCTATCGACTGATATTGGCCTCAAAAAATTCTATTGAACACAGTGTAATCTGTCTTAATAAAGGCGGCAAATACGTTTCTTTAATGCAAAAAGCTAATATTGAGGTTTTAGTTTTAAATTTAAAGATTTTTTCTTCCTATAAAGGTATTATTCCAATTTTAAAATATTCAAAGGCAAAAAGAAAACAAGGCTACCAAATTGTTACCTCATGGCTCTATCATGCTGATTTAGTTGCATGGTTTGTAAAATCTTTATGTGGATTTAAAAGTCTAGTATGGAATATTAGATACACTAGGTTACAATTAGGTAGATCATCATTTAAGAATTGGTTAATTTTAAAAACCTTAGCAATATTAAGTAAATATAAAGTAGATAGAATTATATCATGTTCCAAATCAGCAGGAGAACTTCATAAAAAAATAGGTTATAATAAAAATATATTTAGAATTATCCCTAACGGTTATTTTCTTAACAAAACACAAAAATTTGATAAAAATTTAAAAAAATATGATGGTCTATTTAAAATTTGCTTTATAGCGCGTTGGCATCACCAAAAAGATTTCGAAACACTTTTTCAAGCACTTGATTTATTAAAATTTAATAAAATTTCTTTTCAACTAACAATAGCAGGCAATAATACAAATGTTGAAAATAAAGAATTGATTGCACTTTTGAAAAAATACAAATTAAATGAATTTTGCTTATTAAGAGGAGAGGTCGATAATGTTCAAAGTATTTATTTAAATTCCCATACATCTGTTCTTTGCAGCGCATATGGAGAAGCCTTCCCAAATGTTCTAGCCGAGTCAATGCTAAATTTTACACCTTGCATTAGTACAAATGTCGGTGATGCTGCAATAATTTTAGATGATGTTGGCACAATTGTACCTATAGGAGACTACAAGGCTATTGCAGATGCTTTGACTGAAAATCATCGTCTCTTAAGAGACGAAAATGATGTTTACATAAACAATTGTTTAAGAGGTTTTGATAAAATATATAGCAAATATGATATTCAAGACATTGCTAAAAATTATCAAGAAGTTTGGAAATATTTAGAATAAAGTGAAACTTTTTTCCTTATTAACAACACAAGAACTGAGAAGAGGAATTCTTTTGTTTTTTATGATTCTAGTAATGGCACTTTTGGATACTATAGGTGTGGCATCAGTTTTACCTTTTATGGCTGTCCTTACAAATCCTGATATTATTCAAACAAACCTTATATTGAATAATATATTTCATGCAACGAGTTTCTTCGGTGTCGTAAATGAAATTCAATTTATTTTTTTTCTTGGTATTTTTTTGTTTGCTACATTAATTATTTCACTTGCTTTTAAAAGCTTAACTATATATGCCCAATTAAGATTTATTCATATGCGTGAATACACTATAGGTAAACGTCTATTGGAAGGCTATTTACATCAACCATATACCTGGTTCTTGAGCCGACATAGTGCCGATATCGGAAAGACTATTTTATCTGAAATAACAATTGTTATACAACAAGGATTAAGCCCACTTATTTTACTTGTTGCCAATAGTACAGTAACGATTTCTCTTATATTATTATTAGTTATAGTAAATCCAATTCTTGCTCTTATGGTTGGATGTATACTTAGTATTGCCTATGCTATTATTTACACTTTTGCTAGACAATATCTTAACAAAATACGAAAAATACGCCTCAAGAATAATCAGACACGATTCACAGCAGTCAGTGAAGCCTTTGGTGCTGCAAAAGATGTAAAAGTTAGAGGATTAGAAAAAAACTTCATTCAACGCTTTTCAAACGCTGCTCAAATATTCGCACGTTCAAATTCCTCTGCATTAGCAATTCAACAAATACCTCGTTTTGCCCTTGAGGGTGTTGCGTTTGGAAGTGTAATACTCATTATGCTTTATATGATTTCTCAAGATGGAAGCTTTAATGATGCTCTGCCAATTGTAAGTTTATATGTTTTTGCGGGTTATCGTTTAATGCCTGCCTTACAACAAGTTTATTCATCTATAACCCAACTTCGTTTTATAGGCCCATCGGTAAATTCTCTAAGTGATGACTTAAAAAATCTTAAATCTGATACTTCTAGCAATGCTCATAATGTTTTTTCAATTAATAAATCAATAGTTTTAAAAAATATTTACTATAGCTACCCTAATACCTCACGATCTGCCTTAAAAGATATTAGCATAATAATTCCTGCAAAAACCAATGTTGGATTTGTTGGGGCAACTGGTAGTGGAAAAACAACAACCGTTGACATCATTTTAGGACTACTTGAAGCTCAAGAGGGCACATTGGAAGTTGATGGACAAGTAATCACAAAAGAAAATGTAAGATCATGGCAGCGCTCAATAGGATATGTCCCTCAACAAATCTATCTATCAGATGATACCGTTTCCGCAAATATTGCTTTTGGTGAAGAATATAAAAATATTAACCAAGATGCAGTTGAAAAAGCATCAAAAATTGCAAATATTCATAATTTTGTTATGGAAGAATTACCAAACCAATATCAAACTACAATTGGGGAAAGAGGCATAAGATTATCAGGTGGTGAGCGTCAACGTATTGGAATTGCTCGTGCACTTTACCATAATCCAAAAGTATTAATTCTTGATGAAGCAACAAGCTCTCTCGATAATCAAACAGAGAAAACAGTGATGGATGCAGTTAATAAACTTAGCAAAGATATTCTCATAATACTTATTGCTCATCGTTTAAATACTGTAAAGAATTGTGACAATATTTTCTTTCTTGAAAAAGGCAAGTTAAAAAAACAAGGAACATTTAAGGAATTAAAACTTTGATCTTATTTATAATTTAATGGGTAAATTAATAGAAAAAAATTTTATATTTTCTAAATGACTTATTTAAACAATGAAATATAATAAATTAATTTCAAAGAAAAAAATTCTTATCACCGGTGGTGCGGGTTTTGTCGGTTCTCACTTAGTTGAAAGATTATATAATAATGGAAATACTGTTTATGTATTGGATAACTATTTTACAGGAAATAAATCTAATCATATTATAGGGCCAAATTACAAAAGAGGCGAAACTAAAAATATTTATAAATACTACAAAAATACCCCTATTGATTATATTTACCATCTGGGAGAATATTCTCGAGTAGAGCAAAGCTACGAAGATATTGAACTGGTAATGCATTATAATGCATACCCATTTTATGAGTTATTAAAATTAGCTGCACATCATAAAGCGAAGCTAATTTACTCTGGTTCTAGTACTAAATTTTCTCATAATTTAGATCTAGTTGAGAGCCCTTATTCATTTACAAAAAAAATGAACACTGAACTTCTTGTTAATTATGCAAAGTGGTTTAAGTTTAAATATGCTATAACCTATTTTTATAACGTTTATGGTCCTAATGAGATCTCAAAAGGGAAATACGCAACAGTCATTGCAAAATTTCTTAATCTTAAAAGAAAAAAGGCAAACTATCTTCCCATTACAAAACCAGGCATTCAGAGAAGAAGGTTTACACATATAGATGATATCATTAATGGCTTAATTTTAGTTGGAAGGTATGGAATAGGTGACGATTTTGGTATAGGCGCAGATAAGAGTTACAATATTATTGAAATAGCAAAAATGTTAAAAATGAATTATAAGTTGATGCCGCTTAAAAAAGGAAATCGTATTAATGCTAAACTTATGACATCTAAAACTAAAAAATTAGGTTGGAAGCCATTAAAAAATTTAAAAGATTATTTGGTTAATAATAGTGAACATGGATAAAAATAATATTTATCACTAAAAATAAATATTCAAAAACTAATATTAAATTATAAAAATAATTTGCTATCATCAAAGAAAATGAAAAACTCAAAAATATTTGTAACTAAACCCAGTCTCCCCGATCTTAAGGAATTAACACCTTATCTTGAAAAAATATGGGAAAGTAAAGTTATATCGAACAATGGACCCTTTCATCAGCAACTTGAAGATGAACTATGTAAATATCTTAATGTTCCATATATTTCTTTGGTATCAAATGGTACAATTGGACTAATTGTTGCTCTTAATGCTCTAGAGATAAAAGGCGAAGTTATTACTACTCCATATTCCTTTGTTGCCACATCTAATTCTTTAATGTGGAATAAGATTAAGCCAATCTTTGTAGATATAGACTCAAAAACATTGAATCTTGACCCAAGAAAAATTGAAGAGGCTATTACTCCTCAAACCACAGCTATAATGCCAGTGCATGTTTATGGAAATCCATGTGAAGTTGATACAATTGAGAAAATTGCCAAAAAAAATAATTTAAAGGTAATCTATGATGCCTCTCATGCTTTTGGTGTGAGAGACTATAGTGGAAGTATTTTAAATCATGGTGATTTATCAGTATTAAGTTTTCATGCAACGAAAGTTTTTAATACATTTGAGGGAGGGGCAATTATTTCTAAAGATAAGAATATCAAACTTCGTATTGATCAATTAAAAAACTTTGGATTTGCCGGAGAGACTAAAGTCGAACAAACTGGCATAAATGGTAAGATGAATGAATTCTGTGCAGCGCTAGGGTTGCTACAACTAAAGCAAATTGACCACGATATTGAAATGCGAAAAAAAATTGACCTTGCTTATAGAGAGCGTTTAAACAAAATTGAGGGAATTTCATGTTTTACTTATTCAAAAATTGAAAAAGGTAATTATAGTTATTTTCCTATTTTCATTGAGGATAATTATCCAATTACCCGAGATCAACTTTATGAAAAATTAAAAGATAATGGAATTAATGGACGTCGTTATTTCTATCCTTTAATTACAGATTTTCAAACGTATAGGGATTTTAATAGCTTATACGATGAAAACCTATCTATTGCAAAGGAAGTAGCATCAAAAGTTATCTGTCTTCCTATCTATGATAAAATGGAGATTAAAACAATCGATCTAATATCAAATATTATTTCTCAATAATATAATTCTTTTTGGATTATTTTCAGATGATATCAATTATTACACCAACATATAATTCAGTCAACTTTATTAAACGTCTTCATAATAGTTTAATTAAACAATCAGATAAAGACTTTGAGTGGATTGTTGTTGATGATTATTCAAATGACGACACTATTAAAATATTATCCAATCTTAATTCACCCGGGCAAGGAGGTATGCGCATATACCAAATGCCTTTTAACTCTGGAGGTGGAATTGCAGCGAGTGTTGGTGTAATGAAATCAACTGGTAGTATTACTACTGTAATAGACCAAGATGATGAACTATCACCTGATGCAGTATTAACTATAAAAAATTATTTCATTAATGTTTTTGAAAAAAAAGAAGTAGCTGTTGTTTTATTCCCAAGTTTAGAAACAAAAAAAGGTAAGTCAATTTCATCACTAAAAAAAGGAGAACTTTTTAAAATCACTTATTTTGTTTATAAAGAAAAAGACTCCGTGGATGGGGTTATGGCAATGAAGGGAGATATAGCTAGATATTATTATAGCCTTCCTGATTGTGCGAGAACTTTATTGAGTAGTGTTATATGGCTAAAAGTTTCTCAAAAATATTTTTTTGAGTTTGCTGGTGGTAAGCCAATCTTAATTTATCACAAAGATAATATTCAAAGCCATTCAAATAGTGTTAGAGTTTCAAGTCATTTAATATTTTCTTTTGCTCGAATATTGGACTCGCATGATAAATATTACTATATGCAACCTGTTAAATGGTTACGCTATACTTTGGCGTTGTTTCATTTTTCTATCTCTTATTATGGATCTCCCATTCCAGTTTTCGGATTAATATCTAGGTTTTCTACTAAATTGTGGTGTGGTTTAATAATGCCATTTGGAATAATTGCTCACTATTTTAAACCTAATTACAAGGTTGTTGATTACAAAAATATGGATCCAAAAGTATGTGCTAAAATAATTCAGGAAGTGCAAAATACTCATTATAATTCAAATAAGTAGGAACATTTATTATAATAAATTAGAGTTTATATAAGTTTTATCTAATAGGATAATATAAAAATTCTTGAAAATCTTATGAAAAAAAAAACTATTTCAATTCTACTGCCAAACTTAACTGGTGGAGGTGCAGAGAAAGCTTGTTTAGAACTTGCTAATGAATTTGTTCTAAAGGAATATAGTGTTGAGTTTGCTTTAATGCAGTTTCATGGTGAGCTATTAGAAAAAGCTGAGACCAAGTTCTCTATTGTCAATTTAAATTGTCATCGTTTTATTAGTTTACCAAAAATTTTAATTAATTATCTTCGTATAAGTAAACCTGATATTTTAATTACTTCTATGTGGCCATTAACAGTAATAGCACCTCTCTCAAAGCTTCTTTCTAGACATAGATGTAAGGTATTAGTATGCGAACAAAACTATCTATCTGTTCAATATCAAAATAAGAGTTTATTAAACTGGGTTTTAATGCGTATATCCATGGCCTTAGGATATAGAATTGCTAACGCTCGAATTGGAGTATCAAATGGAGTTATAAACGATATCTCTAAATTATCAGGCTTGCCGACTAATAAGTTTGAATTAATTTACAATCCTATCCCGTCATACATAAAACCATCTGAAGGATCTTTAAAATATGCCGAGGAACTATGGGCGTGCTCTAAAGGTGCTAGAATAATTACTGTAGGTAAATTTAAAGCACAGAAGAATCATAAGTTACTATTAAAAGCTCTTGCTAAAATTAATCATCACAACGCAAGACTAATGTTTGTAGGAGAAGGAGAAGGAAAGAAATCACTCTCTTTATTGGCCGAAAATCTCAAAATTCAAGATAAAGTTATATTTGCTGGCTTTCAAATAGACACAACACCATTTTATGAAACTGCCGACTTGTTTGTTTTGTCCTCAGATTACGAAGGCTTTGGAAATGTTATTGTTGAGGCACTATCTTGTGGAACGCCAGTTGTTTCAACAAATTGTCCATCTGGACCAGCTGAAATATTAGATAATGGACGATACGGGAGTCTTGTACCAGTAAATGATGTAAATGCACTGGCAAAAGCCATTGATTTTCAGCTTGATAAGAGGGTAGATAAAGATTTATTAATAAATCGAGCCTTAGATTTTTCAACTAATTTAGCTACAAATAAATACTTAAGATCATTAGAAGAAATTATCTAAATTATGCTAGAAAAAATATCAACTTTGTTTTGGTTTTTGAAGAGACCATTATATTGGGGGCATGCATTACAACTTATAAAAAGAAAATTAATGACCGATTATGACGCTCCAAAATATAGGGAAAAAGCTTTTAAATGGGCTAATGAGCATGTAGTTGCTTATCACGATGCACTAGTAAAGTTAAAAATAAATGGTAACAAGAATGTTTTAGATCACTCTATTATTAAAGAGGGTAAAGAACTTGCAGCAAAATCTGCCATTGAAATGGGTGGCCCTGGCGATATTAATCTACTATTTGATGCTGTTCGTCTCCTAAAACCAAAATTTGTCATTGAGACAGGAGTAGCTTATGGATGGTCAAGTTTAGCAATTTTGAATGCGATGTCACTAAATGGAAATGGTAATTTGTATAGTGTAGATATGCCATATCCAAAAACAGGAAATGATTCATTTGTTGGGATTGTTGTGCCAAAGCGACTTAGATATAGATGGACGCTTATTAGAGAACCAGATAGATATGGATTAAAAAGGGCTATTAAAGCAGCTGGCGGGCGAATAAATTTATGCCATTATGACTCTGACAAAAGTTGGTGGGGAAGAGATTATGCATTTCCAATTCTTTGGAGTTCTCTTGAATCAGGAGGTTTGTTTATTTCAGACGATATACAAGATAATATGTATTTTGCTGAGTTCGTAAAATCAAAATCACTTCCTTATGCTGTGACAAAATCTGAAGGAAAATTTGTTGGATTAATACGCAAAGTTTAAAAAAATGATGTTTGCAAAATATATCCAATTACTTAAAAGGAAAAATTTTTAATGTGCGGTCTTGCTGGTCTTCTATGTTCAAAGCCCAGAGATAATTTAAATAGGCAAGTATCTCAGATGACGTCTAATCTTTTTCACCGAGGCCCAAATAATGAAGGGATATGGTCTGAAGGTTGTATTGGGTTAGGACACCGACGACTTTCCATTATCGATTTAACTAAATCGGGAAGTCAACCCATGATGTCAAATTGTGGACGATTTGTAATGGCTTATAATGGTGAAATTTACAATCACCTCAACATCAGAAAAGAATTGGAAAAAAATGGAGTGGTAACAAATTGGCAAGGACACTCAGATACAGAAACACTTTTGGAAGCAATAGCAAATTGGGGTCTTGATGAAGCATTGAGATATTCTCATGGAATGTTTGCATTAGCAATATGGGATAAAAAAAAGAGAAACTTAAGTCTAGCTAGAGATAGGATGGGAGAAAAACCACTCTACTGGGGTTGGGCGGGTAGTGATCTTATTTTTGGTTCTGAGTTAAAAGCTTTACGTGCCCACTCATCATTCACAAATGAGATTTCTACTGAAGCTCTTAGTCAATTTTTACGCTTTATGTATGTTCCGTCTCCACGTAGTATTTACACAGGAATATATAAGCTCGAGCCAGGTACAATTTTAACCGTTGATAAAACTCCATCCATAACCCCTCCCAAATATCCAATCCGTCCAGGTGAAATTTACGGTAATATTTCTATACGTCGTTATTGGGACCTAAAAAAACAGGTAGAATTAGGAGCAACAAACAGAGTAAATGATGATCACAAAGCATTAGATATGATTGAAAAAATACTTGAAAAAGCAGTTGTAAATCAAATGATATCAGATGTACCCTTGGGTGCGTTTCTCTCTGGAGGTGTTGACAGTTCAACCATTGTTGCATTGATGCAATCCATAAACAATAAACCCATACAAACTTTTACTATAGGTTTTAACGAAGCTAAATTTGATGAGTCAGAAAATGCTGAAGCCGTTGCTAAACACCTAGGCACTAATCATACAAAGCTTAATGTGACAGAATATGACGCTCAAAATGTTATCCCAGATTTACCATGGTTATATGATGAACCATTTGCTGACTCTTCACAAATTCCTACCCATTTAGTCTGCCGTGCGGCTCGCCAAAAAGTAACAGTAGCTTTATCTGGTGATGGTGCAGATGAATTATTTGGGGGTTATAACCGTTATATCCATGGTCCTAAGATTTGGCAACGCTTTAATAAATTTCCAGTTTCTTTGAGAAAATTCATAGGTTTTACAGCACAAAAAATTCCATTGTATTTTTGGGATAAATTCGGATATGTGCATAATATGGTTAGAACTGGAAGCAAAGGAATTTCAAACCTTGGTATCAAAGCTCATAGAATTAGTGAGAAATTAAGTTTAATAAATAACTTAGATGATCTTTATCTCAGTATGGTTAGCAATCTTATTGAGCCAGAAAAACTATTAGTTAATAAAGTAATTGAACCTTCTAGTCAACTTGATGAGGTAATGCCTGAATTTGACATAAAGGAATCTTCCATGAGAATGATGTTTCAAGACATGAGAACATATCTACCAGATGATATTCTTTGCAAAGTTGATCGTGCTGCTATGGGAGTCAGCTTAGAAACACGAACACCTTTTTTAGATCCTGATGTAATTAAATTATCAATGCAATTACCAGTAGATATGAAAATACGTAATGGTCAAGGAAAATGGGCTCTACGTCAAGTTTTATACCGACATGTTCCAAAAGAAATTATTGATCGACCAAAGGAAGGTTTTGCTATTCCAATTGGATTATGGCTTCGAGGCCCTTTACGCGATTGGGCAGAGAATCTTTTATCAAAACAACACTTGGTAAATGAGGGAATATTTAATTCTGACATTATTTTAAAAATTTGGGGCGAGCACTTATCAGGACGTAAGGACTGGACAAATCAACTATGGACTATTTTGATGTTTCAAGCATGGAACAACAAAAATTAATTTTTGTTCTAAAAACGAAAATAGACATAATTAAATTTAGAGGATAATGTTTAATTTATCTTAATTACTGTTAGAGTTGAAAAATCTTTTATATGACACGCTTACTATATATTTCATACGATGGTATATGCGAGGCTCTTGGCCAAAGCCAGATATTACCTTATTTAAAAATACTTTCAGATGATTTCGATATTCATATTATCTCTTTTGAGAAACCCTCAGATTTGAATAATTCAAAAAGGATTACAACTCTTCGGACAAATTTAGAAGATGCAGGCTTAGAATGGACTCCATTAAGGTATCACAAAAGACCAAGTATTTTAGCTACTTTATATGATATTGTTATTGGGCAAGTTATTGGTTTAAAAATAGCAAAAAAAATTCAAGCAGATATTATTCACGTTCGATCATACATACCCGCAATGATAGCTTTACCAATAAAACGTTTTATAAGTGCGAAAATTTTATTTGACATTCGTGGTTTTTGGGCAGATGAGCGTGTTGATGGTGGTATCTGGCCAAGTAATGGAATTATTTATCGAGTTGTGAAGCGCATAGAACGTAAACTATTTCATTCTGCTGATCATATCATCACCTTAACTGAAGCCTCGGTATCAAAGATTAAAAACTTTGGTTATTGGAGTGACATATCACCTAAGATTACTGTAATCCCTACATGCGCAGATCTTGATATATTTATTCCACCAGAAAAAACTCCAGATTTTGACTCTTTTGTATTTGGGTATGTAGGTAGTTTTGGGACTTGGTATATGATTGAAGAGACGATGGCTTTATTTTCCGCAATACTAGAGTTCCGTCCTGAAGCAAGAATGATAATTGTAAACCATAATGAGCATGAATTAGTTCGTGCTACGATAGCGCGTGTAGGATTACCAATTGACAGGATTAAAATAACACAATCCTCATATAAAAAAGTCCCAATGCACATAAAACAGATGCATGCTGCCAGTGCATTAATAAGACCTAGTTTTTCAAAAATAGCAAGCGCACCTACAAAGCTTGCTGAGTATCTTGGATGTGCAGTACCGTGTGTTGGAAGTCATCAAGTTGGTGACATGGAAAAAATTCTTGAAGGTGGCGAAACCGGTGTAATACTTCGAAGTTTTGACTTTGATTCTCTTAAGCAAGCAGCTCAAAGAATTATAAGTTTATCTGAAAGTGCCGATGCACGTAGGCGCTGTCGTGAAATAGCAATTGCAAGATTTTCACTAAAAAAAGGTGTTGAAGCATACCGCTCTGTTTATAAAAAACTGATTTCATCAAATGTTGAAAGTGGTCTAACTAAATGAATAAAAAAAGAATGCTTATCTTATGTCCTTTCCCTCAAGGCGTTGCTGCTGGTCAAAGACTAAAATATGAACAATATTTGGATCATTGGCGAAGCAAAGGCTGGGAAATTAGTATTTCTTCTTTTATGGACGAAGCTATGTGGAAGATTGTTTATCAACAAGGTCATACTCTATCAAAAATCACAGGTACAATTAAAGGTCATTTACGTCGTCTGCGTGACCTTTTTAGAGTTCCACATTACGATGTAGTATATATCTTTATGTACGTTACGCCTTTATTGACAAGCTTAATGGAACGTGCCGTGCACTTACTTGCTAAAAGAGTAATATATGATATCGAGGATAATATTCACATACAACAAAACTCACTCTCACAAATAAACCCTAATCCATTCATAAAGTTTTTAAAGTGGCCAGGTAAAGTACGCTTCTTAATAAGATCAGCTGACCATGTTATTACTTCTTCACCATTTTTAAATATAGACTGTAAAAGAATATCCACTTATGGTTTTTGTAGTTATGTTTCCTCTTCTCTTGATACCGATCGTTATCAGCCTAAGTCAGTTTATTCAAATGACAAAACTGTTGTCATAGGATGGACAGGAACCTACTCCTCAAAAGAGTACCTCGACCAGTTACGAAGTGTTTTTTTAAAATTAGCAAAAAGAGTTAATTTCAAATTAAAAGTCATAGGAAATTTCAAATACGAACTTCCAGGTATTGATCTACAGGTAATTGAGTGGAACTTGAAAAGAGAAATAACTGATTTGCAATCTTTTGATATTGGAGTCTACCCATTGCCATTAGACAATTGGGTTCAAGGAAAGAGTGGCCTTAAGGCTATCCAGTATATGGCCCTTGGTTTGCCTTGTGTTGCTACTAATGTTGGTACAAATCCAATGCTGATTAACGATAATATCAACGGTAGACTAGTAAAGACAGAGGAGGAATGGATTGATGCTCTTGAAGAGCTTGTTCGCAATCCACATAGTCGCCGTCGAATTGGACAACAAGCACGACATGATGCTGTTTTAAATTATTCACTACATACGATTGGTAATACCTATGATAACATTTTACAAGATATTATGGATCGCGTAAAATGATTAAGGGTAAGCGAATTTACATTGCTGGATCTGGCGGTATGTTAGGTGAGGCTTTCTATAAAATTTTTAATACCAAGAATATCTTGCGTTGCACGGATAAGGATGTCAATGATAATTGGCTAGAGTTTTTGGATTTTCGCAATATAGAGGAATATAAAAATGATGTTGAAGCATTTAAACCAGATTATCTATTCCATTTGGGCGCTCTGACCTCTCTTGAGTATTGCGAGGAAAATCCAGATGAAGCATATGAAACTAATACAACTTCAGTTGAAAACGCAGTCCATATAGCTAATAATCTTGATATTCCACTCCTTTATATTTCAACAGCAGGCATATTTGATGGAAAAAAAGATAGTTATGACGATTGGGACGAACCAGCACCATTAGGTCATTATGCAAGATCAAAGTATTTAGGAGAAACTTTCGTATCACAAAATATCCGACGTCATATTATATCTAGGGCAGGTTGGATGATGGGCGCTGGGCCCTCAAAAGATAAAAAATTTATTCAAAAAATTATGAAACAAATAAAGGATGGCAAGAGAGAGCTTCATGTAGTGAATGATAAACTTGGCACACCAACTTATACTATGGATTTTGCTCGTAATGTTGAATTGTTGATAGAGCGAGAATATTGGGGTATTTACAATATGGTATGTGGTGGAGTAACTGAAAGATTAGAGGTTGCTAAAGAATTAATTCGTATTATAGGCAAGGATAGTGAAATAAAAGTCACACCTGTTTCCTCGGATTACTTTGCTAAAGAATATCATGCAAAACGTCCATATTCAGAAAGATTAATTACAAAAAAATTAGAATTAAGGGATTGTAATATCATGCGTGACTGGCGAATTTGTTTACGTGAATATTTAGATACTTATTATAAAAACTACTTAAATTAGTTTTATATTTATGGGTAATATAGACAAAAAAACAGTTTCTTCTTTTAGCGATGAGTGGAAGCGATTTGACCAAGAAGCTCTTAAAGGTGACGAGCAATATTATCTATTTGATAAATATTTTCACATTTTTCCATGGGATTCTCTTCCTAAAAATGCAAAGGGATTTGATATGGGATGCGGAACAGGTAGGTGGGCCATGCTTGTTGCACCAAAAATTTCAGAGTTAACGTGTATTGATCCCTCAGATGATGCTCTTTCTGTTGCAAAGCGCAACCTTGATCACCTTACGAATATAAATTTTTTACAAGCCGGGGTTTCTGATAAACCTCTACAACCAAATAGCCAAGATTTTGGTTACAGCCTTGGTGTATTACACCATATTCCAGATACAGTTGCAGCTCTTCGTGATTGTGTTGAAATGTTAAAGCCTGGAGCTCCTTTTCTAGTTTATCTCTATTATAAATTTGATAATCGTCCATTTTGGTATGTAATTATTTGGCGTATTTCAGATGTAATAAGACATATAATATCAAGCATGCCCTCTTCTTTAAAATCAATTACAACAAATTTTATTGCAACAATAATTTACTTACCTATGGCACGTTTGGCATTACTAGGAGAAAAAATAGGTCTAAATGTAGATAATTGGATCTTATCAAGTTACCGTAAAACTAGTTTTTATACTATGAGAACTGACTCTAGAGACCGATTTGGTACACCTTTAGAAAAACGTTTTACTCGCTCTGAAATAAAAAAAATGATGCAGGATGCAGGTCTAAATGATATTAAATTTTCAAATCGTTTTCCATTCTGGTGCGCCGTTGGAAAAAAAATTTAATCTTTATATAATGACACTATGTTTAAGTAATTTCATATAGGAATGCCGGAAAATTATAATTGTTTGATAAAAAGTTATTTTATTTAAAATTGGAGGCTGTGTGGTTTATATTACTATAACAAGTTTTTTGTTTTTGTTTCGCTACTTATTAAAAAATGAAAATGTAACACGCAATCAAATTTACTATGTTGTATTTTTAGCTTTATTTTTATTTTCTGCTTATCGATACCAAGTTGGCTGTGATTGGTATGGATATTATAAATTATTCTTAAGATTTGAAAATTTTGATTTTTCAAAAGTATTACAATTACGCGATCCTTTTTCTATGAGTATTTTTTATTGGATAAGTAAAATGAGTCTTCCTTATCCATATGTCTTTATTCCATTTAACATAATTTTTTTTATTGGAGTACATCTCCTCGCACGTCGACAACCTGATCCTCTGAGTTTTTTAATACTATTATTTCCAATTTTAATCATAAATATGACTATGTCGGGGGTACGTCAGGCAGCAGCCATAGGTATTATCTGTATTGCTCTAACAGCTTTTATTGATCGACGTCCAATACGCTTTGGGTTATGGGTTATCCTTGCAACTGCATTTCATAGCAGTGCAATTGTTTTTATTCTATTGTTACCATTTGCATCAGGCCGCTACAATAATACTCGTTTAGCTATTGCAATTCTTTTTGTATTATTTGGTTCATTTCTAATCACCTTCTCAGACAACGCATTATATGCTTTTAATGCTTATATTAATTCAGGAAGAGAGGCATATGGGGCAGTATTTCGTGTTGGTGTACTTGCTCTCTCTGCTCTTTATTTCTTTTTGTTTGCCAAACAAAAATGGAAGAAAACATTTCCAAAAGACTACTCTTTAGTTAGCTTGGGTGCGTTTGGAATGATATTCACATTATTCTTAATCCCCTTATCTACTATAATAAGTGATCGTTTTGGTTATTATTTTATAGTATTTCAAGCAATAATATTTGCCCGAATGCCATATTTGCCCTTCAAAAAAAACCATTCAATTTATATAGCTCTTCCATATTTAGGCATACTATTAGTCTTTTTAGTATGGACTCAAACTTCATGGCATTTCAATGAATGTTATGTGCCCTATAAAAGTTGGATATTAGGATTACCAGATGGAAATATTTTAAGATAAAGTATCAATAAATGCTTTACTAATTCATAGTAATCTTAACGTTTATTCATTAATTTATAAAAATTTAAAATGTAATATATTAAGTGTGGTTAAAAATGAAAAATCAAAAAGATAATATCAATTTAGCAATAATAGGGCTTGGATATGTTGGCTTACCACTTCTATTAGAATTCGCAAAAAAAAGAAAAGTCATCGGTTTTGATATTAATGATCAACGTATAAAAGAACTGAAAGCTGGTATTGATAAAAATAAAGAATTTAAAAAAGAAGAACTAAAAAAAATATCTTCATTACTTTTTACTAATGATCAAGATGATATAAAATTTTCAAATTATTATATTATTACAGTTCCAACCCCAGTTGACTCACTCAACAAACCAGACATAGAGGCTTTGAGAATGGCGAGTAAAATTGTAGGGAGTTTACTTAAAAAAAAAGACGTCGTTATATATGAGTCTACAGTTTACCCTGGTTGTATTGAGGAAGAATGTGTTCCTATTTTAGAAGAGTGTTCTAGATTAAAGTTTAATAAAGATTTTTTTTGTGGTTATAGTCCTGAGAGGATTAATCCAGGGGATAAAGAGCATACAATTTCAAATGTTAAAAAAATTACATCTGGTTCAACTCCAGAAATTGCTAACTTTATAGATGATTTATATAATGAAATTATAAATGTAGGCACGCATAAAGCCCCTAGTATTAAAGTAGCAGAGGCAGCAAAAGTAATTGAAAATACTCAACGCGACTTAAATATTGCTTTAATAAATGAATTATCAATTTTGTTTAGAAAAATGAATATTGATACTCAAGAAGTGCTCGAAGCTGCTGGTAGTAAATGGAATTTTTTACCTTTTAAGCCTGGTTTAGTAGGAGGGCATTGCATTGGCGTAGATCCATATTATCTTACTTTCAAAGCTCAAAATATTGGCTATTCACCAAAAGTCATTTTATCCGGAAGAGAAATCAATGATAATATGGGTTCCTACGTAGCATTTACTTTCTTCTCAGAAATGAAGAAAAAAAATATAATTATTCAGGGATCTAATATTTTAATTATGGGGCTTACATTTAAAGAAAATTGTGCAGATATTCGTAACTCAGGCATCAAAAATGTAATTAAAGAAATAGAAAAATTTGATTGCAATTTAGACCTATATGATCCTTGGGCGGATAATAAGGAAATAAAGAAAGTTTATAAATCTTATCCAAATGATAAATTAGAAAAAAACACTTATGATGGTATTATAATAGCCGTAGCTCACGAAATATTTAAAAATATGGGAATAGAGACTATTTCAGATTTATGTAAAAAAAACCGTGTTATTTATGACTTAAAATATTTATTTCCAAAAGAAAAAGTAGATATAAGATTGTAAGATTATTTAAAATAAATATAAAAAATAATTATTTATTCTTTATAAATTAGGATGAGTGTCAAAATAAATAAACTTGTTGTTTTAATTAATAATCTTAGTTTTTTTTGCTCTCATAGATTACCAATTGTTGAAGCTGCAAAGAATAAAGCGTTTAATATAATAATTGGGTATGGGGAACTTGGGGGTGCAAATCCTAGTGAATTAGAAAAAAAGGGTTTTAAGGTTATATTTGTTCCAATCAATAGAGGTAGTATTAATTTATTTCAAGATTTAAAATCAATTTTTTATATTTGGCGTTTTTTTAAAAAAGAAAAACCTGATATTGTGCATTTAGTAACTATAAAGCCTTACCTTTATGGGGGTATTATTGCAAGATTGACTGGTGTTCCTAGTTTAGTCTCTGCTGTTTCTGGTCTAGGAACCTTATTTGTTCATAAAAACTTAAAAAGCAAATTTTTGAAATTTTTACTTTATCCAATATATCTTCTAGCTTTCAATCATTTGAACCAAATTGTAGTATTTCAAAATAAAGATGATGCAGAAGTTTTAACGTCCTGGGGTGTTATTAAGCCCAATAAAGTTCGATTTATTAAAGGGTCAGGTGTTCAACTGAAAAATTTTATTAATCTAGACAATAGAAAAGGAATACCAACTATATGTTTCGCAGCTCGCTTATTAGTTGACAAAGGAGTTTACGAGTTTATTTCTGCAGCAAGATTATTAAAAAATAGGGGAATAAAGGCAAGATTTTTTTTAGCGGGTGACTTAGATAGCCATAACCCTACAGGATTGACGAATGAAGATTTAAAAAAAATTAAAGAGGAGGGATGTGTGGAAATTCTTGGATTTCAAAAAGATATCCCCTCTCTTTACTCTCAATCACATATTATATGTTTACCCTCATACCGCGAAGGTTTTCCCAAATCACTTATGGAGGCTGCAGCTGCAGCTAGAGCAGTTGTTACTACTGATGTACCCGGATGTCGCGATGCTATTATTCCTAATAAAACTGGTTTAATAGTACCTGTAAGGAATAAAGAAGCTTTAGCAGATGCTATTCAAGTTTTAGTTGAAAACCCTGATAAATGTAGAGCTATGGGAAATGCAGGAAGAAAGTTAGCAGAAAAGGAATTTAAAATTGAAAATATCGTGGAAGAACATTTAAAAATTTATGATTACTTAACAAGATCTAGGAGCCAGGTTTGAAAGGAATTATTTTAGCAGGAGGTTCTGGCACACGTTTATATCCTGCAACAAAGGGTACTTCAAAACAATTGTTACCAATTTATGATAAACCACTGATATATTACCCCATGTCTGTTTTAATGTTGGCCGGTATCCGAGACATTTTAATAATAACTACACCTGAGGACCAATCAAGGTTTCAACTTCTATTAGGTAATGGTTCCGAATTAGGTTTAAATTTTGAGTATATAGTGCAGCCTTCACCTGACGGGTTAGCACAGGCTTTTATTTTAGGAAAAGATTTTATTGGAGACGATGATGTATGTTTGATTTTGGGTGATAATATTTATTATGGTCATGGTTTAGTAAATCTATTGGATACTGGTGTGCATCGTGCCAAAGAAAATAAATATGCAACTGTTTTCGGATATAATGTCAATGATCCTGAACGCTACGGAGTGGTTGAGTTTGATAATCGTGGAAAGGTAATTTCTATAGAAGAAAAGCCAAAAAGAGCTAAATCAAATTATGCTGTGACTGGTCTTTATTTCTACCCAAATAATGTTGTAAATAAAGCTTTAGAGGTAAAACCATCTAATCGTGGTGAGTTAGAAATAACAACTATTAATGAGATGTATTTAATTGAGGAGAGTTTAAAAGTTGAAATCATGGGGCGTGGCTACACATGGTTAGATACAGGAACACCTGAGTCTTTACTTGAGGCATCAACATTTGTTGAGGCTATTGAAAAACGCCAGGGTTTAAAACTTGCTTGCTTAGAGGAAATTGCATATGAAAAAGGATACATTTCCAACTCAGAACTCATTAAATTGGCTAAACGATTAGGTAATAATCATTACAGTCATTATTTAATTCAACTAGCAAATAAAAAAGTGAAACTATAATGGAATTTATTAAGACATCTATACCAGACATAATTTTGATAAAGCCCAAAATACATGGTGATCACAGAGGTTACTTTGTTGAAACATTTCGTAATAAAGAATTAAAAAATATAATTGGGTATGAAGTAAATTTTTGCCAAGATAATGAGACAAAATCAAAAAAAGGGGTATTACGTGGCTTACATTTTCAATTACCACCTTTTGCACAATCTAAGCTAGTTCGTGTGATTGAGGGTGAGGTATTAGATGTATCGGTTGATATCAGAAAAAGTAGTCCTACATTTGGTCAACATGTAGAGGAAATTTTAACTGGTAAAAATAAACACCAATTATTTATACCTCGAGGTTTTGCTCATGGTTTTGTTGTCTTAAGTGAATGGGCAATATTTTCTTACAAGGTTGATAATTACTTTTCAGAGGAACATGATAAAGGCCTAGCATTTAATGACCCCACTTTAGACATCAATTGGAAATTACCTCAAGATGAATTAAAATTATCAGAAAAAGATATGAAACAGCCTCTTTTAAATACGTTGAAAGATGAATGCTCTAAGTTTAGTTTTATGAAAAGCCTGTATGACTAAAATTATTTTAGTAACAGGAAAAAACGGACAATTAGGAAATTCTTTACAAAAAATTTTAAAAGATTTCTCCTTATTCTTTAATAACACATCCGAAAAATTTAATTCCTTTCAAGATGTGTCTAAAAATGATTTAGTGTTTACTTTTGTGTCAAGAAATGAGCTGGATTTATCAATCCCAGACTCAATTAAAGGATTTTTTAATCAAAATCAGCAATTTTCTGGCATTATTAACTGTGCAGCCTATACTGATGTTGATAAAGCAGAAAGTAATGAGGTTTTAGCAGAACAAATAAATCATTTGTCTGTCGGGCAATTAGCAGAAATTGCAAAAAAGAAAGCTATTCCTCTCATTCATATCTCAACTGATTACGTTTTTAATGGCCAAGCTATTAAACCCTATTTAGAAACAGATGAGACAGACCCAATTAATGTTTATGGTTTGACAAAATTAAAAGGTGAAAAAGTTTTAAAAGAAACTGGGTGCTTAGGTGCAATTATTCGCACAAGTTGGCTATATTCAGAATTTGGTAATAATTTTGTTAAAACAATGTTGAGATTAGCATCGAAGCGGGATAGCGTAGAGGTGGTTACCGATCAAGTAGGTGGCCCGACTTATGCTTTAAATTTAGCAAAAGTATTATTATCAATCCATTACAATCACCAAACAAATGAAATCATGAATTCTCAATTAAATACCTTTCATTTTACAGATGAAGGTTTTTGCTCAAGATTTGATTTTGCTAAAACAATTTTTGGTATTAATAAAATAAACTGTATTGTAAATCCGGTAAAAACAAAAGACTATTTTTCTCAAGCTAGGCGCCCTCATTTTAATGTCATGAGTAATGCAAAAATTAAAAAATACCTTCCTAACCTTGAAGTACACAACTGGCGAGAGTCACTAATCAGTTGTTTGACTGAAATTAAAAAATATGAAGTCTAAATAATTGTGAAACAAAATATTGATAGTTCACCATTAAAAATTCTTGTTACAGGAGGTGCTGGATTCATAGGTGGCACGCTAATTCGTTACATCATAAACAACACTAACTACTCTGTAGTCAACTTAGATAAACTTACCTACGCAGGAAGCTTACTATCACTTGAAAGTGTAAGTAAAAACCCACTTTATGCTTTTGAAAAAGTTGATATTTGTAACGCAAAAGAACTGAAAAGGGTATTTAAAAAGTATCAACCTGATATTGTAATGCATTTAGCCGCTGAGTCACACGTTGACCGCTCAATTAACACTCCACTTGAATTTATGAAAACTAATATTATTGGAACTTACACTCTGCTTGAACAGTCCAGATCTTATTGGGAAAATTTGAATGGCGACAAAAAATTAAAATTTATTTTTCACCACATCTCAACTGATGAGGTTTACGGTGATTTGCCTCATCCTGACTATCACAAAGGCGAATTAAATTTATTTGATGAATTTTCTCCTTACGCTCCTAGTTCACCATATAGTGCATCAAAAGCCTCATCTGACCATTTGGTAAGAGCTTGGAATAGAACTTATGGCTTACCAACACTTATTTCAAATTGTTCTAACAATTATGGACCTTATCAGTTTCCTGAAAAATTAATCCCATTAACAATTTTGAATGCACTAGAGGGTAAACCTCTCCCAATTTATGGAAAAGGTAATCAAATACGTGACTGGTTATTCGTTGAAGATCATGTTAGAGCTTTAGTTTTAGTAGCTCTAAAAGGAAAAATTGGTGAAACATACAATATTGGAGGGCACAATGAAAAAAAAAATATCGAAGTTGTTCAATCTATATGCACAGTTTTACAGAGCCTAGTCCCACCAAAAAACTCATCATTAAAAATCTCAAATTATAAAAGTTTGATCAAATTTGTAGAGGATCGTCCAGGTCATGATTTGCGTTATGCAATCAATTCTAAAAAAATCCAAATAGACCTTGGTTGGAAACCCCTTGAAACCTTCGATTCAGGTCTCAAAAAAACAGTTCAATGGTACATAAACAATAAGGAATGGTGTAATCAAATCAAAGTTCGATTATAGCTATATAAGATCTTACATTTTTTTATCATATCTTTAAAAATTCTTATATTTAATACATTTCAAAAGAATAGTAATTGCTTAAGTCAATTTTATAAATAATAATGAATAATCATGTTAAAAAATTTTTTCAATATCTCTGACCTTTCAAAGGAAACAATTTTTAAAGTTTTAGATAATGATAAAGACACAATGTGTTTGCAAAATAAAAGTGTTGGTCTTTTATTTGAAAAATATTCAACACGCACACGAATATCATTTGCGGTTGGAATCTCAAGTCTTGGCGGTAGACCTATTGATATTAGACTCGAAGAACTTAATATAAGCCGAGATGAAAGTTTTGAGGATACATTTCGAGCACTGAATTGCTATCTTGATGGCCTGGTCTATCGCACCAATAACCATCAAAAGCTGATTCAAGCTTCATCTTATTTTAAAAAACCAGTTATTAATGCTTTAAGTGATATTTCTCATCCATGTCAAATATTAAGTGATTTATATACACTAAAAGAGAAATTTGGTTCGTTAAAATGTCATATCCTTTGGATGGGAGATATGAACAATGTATGTTTTAGTCTATCAGAGGCAGCCAATTTAATTGATGAGCTAAAGTTAACAATTTGCTCTCCAGTATCTATAAGCAAAAATAAAGACTGGAAATTAAATTCTAATATCACAAAAGTTAATGATATTTCAGATATTGATTTAAAAACAGTAAATTGCGTCATGACTGATGTTTTTGTGTCTATGAACGATGCAGAAAGTAAAGAAAAAAATGAGTTACTTAGACCATATATTGTTGACTCAAAACTAATGTCGAAAACAGATCAAAACAGTATTTTTATGCATTGCTTGCCTGCTAAAGTAGGTTCAGAGGTTAGTGAAGAGGTATTTAGAAGCCCTCAATCAATTGTTTGGACACAAGCCTATAATCGTATGATAGCACAAAAAAAATTACTACAATTTATCTACCAATAATAATTGTTTTAAGAGAAACTTATTTTACAATATACATTCATGAAAAAGTTATCATTTATTGTTCTGATATTTTTTATTACTGGATGTAATGCAAATGAATCTTTAATAGATCCAATAAAACCAGAATTTGAAACTATTTCTTTTGATGTAGTGCAGAAAGAATTAATAATTGAAGATAACTTACCTGATAATTTAAAAATCCTAATTTCAGGATGGTTCGATGAAAAAGTAAAAATTAATGGCTTTGATGGAGACATGACATTTAAGGTTTCTGATTATGCAAAAGAAATTTCTTTAATAGATAACGGAAAAAGAGTTGATCTAAGATTATCATTTAATTTGGTTTTAAAAAAACCATTATTATCACAAAAAAAAATTATTAGTGGTAATGTTTCATCTTATGGAACTATAACAGGAAATTTTAGTTTAAAAGAATTTGAAACAGTTATTATTAATACTCAAACAATTTTGGTTCAGAAACTAAGCAAGGATCTTAATTCAAAAATATAGATCTTAATAACTAATAAGATCATAAAATTTAATAAATTATTTAATATTTGTAATATTCAATGATATGTTTTGGTTAACTAAATGAAAAAAAAAATATTAATAACTGGATCAAGAGGTTTAATAGGATCAAAAATATTTAATGAGTTGAGTAGTGAATATTCTTTTGACCAAATTGATTTAAAAGATGGTTTTGATTTAACAGATGAAGATATTGTTGACACATATTTTAAAAAAAATAGGGGTTACTATGCAGTTATCGTAGCTCATGGCAATAATCCTCAAAAAAATAGATCTTCCAACGACCCTTTAAAAGTAAAATCTCAAGAGATACGATCATATCTTGAACATAATTTGATTTCTTGTTTCAATGTAAATCGTTATTTCATTAAATATAATAAAAGTGGAAGATTAATTAATATTTCATCTTTATATGGACTTGTTTCTCCTAATCACAAACTATATAACAAAACTTTCAAACACATAGGATATAGTATCTCTAAAGCTTCAATAATAATGATGACTAAATATTTAGCGACTCTTTATGGTCCTAAATTTCTAATAAATTGTATTGTAATTGGAGGAATTTATAACTCGCAGATTGAAAAAAAATTTGTAAAAAATTATGAAGCATTTGTTCCCCACAAAAGAATGATGAAATCAAAAGAAACAATACCTTTATTTAAATTTCTCTTAGATAAAGATAATACGTACACTAATGGATCGGTTTTAATATCAGACGGTGGGTGGACATCAATCTAGTGTTTTAATTTTTCAAGCTGATCTAGTTCAACGTCAAGAACATCTTTGTTTTTATATGATAATGCACTTTCATTTTCATTTACATCTCTGACTAATCTTCTAAGACCGTCTGGCTCAAGACTAGCCGCATGATCAGTTCCTTTCCAAGTCCTATCAAGTGTAAAATGTCTCTCTATAAAACCAAATTTAGCTTTTGTATCAAATGATGACAATTTACCTATTGTATGAGCCGCAATATCACTTGCTATTCCTGTGTGATGGCCAGAAAAACCAATAGATTTGATAATATTACCATATTCAATAAACAAATTTTTTATTTCAAGTAAGCACAAGTCTTTAATCTCAACAGGATAACTAGAGGTACATAAGTAGAGAACTACATCCTTTGCTTTATCATTATCAGTGTAAAATTTTATGATTTTTTTAATTTCAGATTTTGTTGTCATGCCTGTTGAAATATGTATCTCTCCTTTAAATTCTTTAACTAAATAATTATGGATTTCAAAATTTAAGTTTTTTGCTGATGGTATTTTTATAAATTTTGGTTTTAATTCACAAATTTCTTTACAGCTAATTATATCCCATACTGAGCATGAATATATTACGTTTAAATCCTCACAATATTGTTTTAGTTCTTCATGTTGTGCAATATTAAATTCTAAAAATTCTCGATGTAAACCGTATGTTTTACCATAGGAGTTTTCAGGAACTGGGTGAGAGTCATTATACCTCTCAGATAATAATAACTTATTGTTTCTTTTTTGAAATTTTACTATTTCTGCATTACAAAAATTACTTGCAGTGGAAATCATTTTTTTTGCAATCTCAAGATCCCCTTTATGATTGCATCCAATTTCAGCAACAACTTTTGTTTTTGACATATCTTTTTGTAATTTAAAAAAATTTCATTATTTTAGACATTAATTATTAACATATTCTTAGATATAATAAATCATTGAAATTCTTACAAAAAAATTAATTATGCAAAGATTTATAAGATGTAATATGATGCTAAATATTTAATTTTAAATTTAATATAAATATTTTAACAATAATATATTTAGATACTCGGATGGATAACTTGGCAATATTTATTACATGTAGAAATAAGTCTACTCGTCTAAAAAATAAAGCATTACTAAAACTATATGATGAAATTTCTTATTTTGATTACATCCTTCGTCGATGTCAAAATATTAAAACTAATTGTATAAAAATTTTAAGTACATCATACGCAAATGAAAATAAAATTTTAATAGATAAATCTCTTGATAAAGATTTCTTTTTCTTTCAAGGAAGTGAAGAAGACAAACTTAATAGATGGTTACATACAGCTATTAAATATAATGTTAAATTTTTTATTACTATCGATGGTGACGATCCTTTTTTTGATCCAAGTATTGTTGATTTGGCTTTTAATCAATATTTGAATAATAATTATGATTTCATAAAATGCTCAAATATTATTCCTGGATTATTTACATATGGAATAAAGTTTGAAACTCTAAAAAAGGTATGCAAAATCAAAGACACTAGTAATACTGAAATGATGTGGGTTTACTTTGAAAAAATGGCAGGCATCAAAATTAAAGACTTAAATAGTTCAATCAACAGTAAATTTTTAAGGCAAGATATAAGACTTACACTAGATTATCAAGAAGACCATATCTTTATGAATACTTTGATAAATAAATATAATAAGGATAAGTTCAAAATTACTTCACTTGAGATATTAAAAATATTGGAAGATAACCCTGATATCTCTCTAATAAATAAGGGTAGGATAAATGATTGGAAAAAGAATCAGAAACTAAAAACTATTTATAAGATTAAAAATGATTAAAAATAAAACAAAATTTTTCGGGAATGAAAAAAAATATTTAAATATGGTTTTACAAAAAAAAAATATTAAGAAAAAAAGTTTTAATCAAAATTTAGAGGAAAAATTTGCAAAATTGTATAACTCAAAATATGCAATATCTTTTAATTCTGGTACTTCCACTTTGCACTCCGCTATTTTAGCTTGTGGTGTAAAACCTGGAGATGAGGTAATTTCTCCTGGATTAACAGTGATAATGGATACATCTTCTACAATACATGCACATGGAATTCCTAAATATGCTGATATAAATGAGGATGATTTTACAATTTGTCCAAAAAGTATCGAAAAAAATATTACCAAGAAAACAAAAGCTATAATTGCTGTCTCCGTATTTGGTCTTTCACCTCAAATGGAGAAAATAAAAAAAATATCAAAGAAGTATAATATTAAAATTATTGAAGATAATGCAGAGAGCATGTTTACATTTTATAAAAATAAAATTATTGGAAGTTATGGTGATATTTCATCATACAGCTTTGAAAATTCAAAACATTTATCTTCAGGTGAGGGGGGTATACTCACTACAAATAATAAAAAATTAGCCCTAAAATTGAGAAAAATTTCTAATCATGGTTTTTTAAACCTTAATGAAAAATCAAATAGTTTAAAGTTTGATAAATTTGATTTGCTTGATCCAAATTTCAAAAGACACGATGAAATAGGTTGGAATTATAGACTTTCAGAATTTCAGGCTGCCATAGCCTTAGCTCAGCTAGAAAATTCAAGAAAATTAGTGGATTTAAGAAAAAAATCTGCTGATATTTTTATAAATGTATTAGAAAAATATCCTAATGTTTTTAAACTACAAAAATTTAATAAAAAAATTCATATACACTCCTATTGGGCTTTACCAGTAATTTTTCTTGGGAATGAATATCAAATTGATATGATTAATTTTAAAAAAAAATATATGGAATTCGGAGGTGATATTATTAGAGCTGCTTGGTCGGTGCCTTATCTAGAGCCAGTAATACATAAAAATAACTTTAAAAAAATAAATGAAACTATTTATAAAAATATTAATTATAAAATTGGTATTTGTCCAATATCCGAAATGATCCAAAAGAAATTAATGGTGTTTAAAACAAACTATAGAAATTTAACTTTAGCAAAAAAACAAGCCAGAATATTAGAAAAAACTATAAATTTTTTTATTTGAGTAAAACTTTTTAATAAAAATTTTACGTAAATGATAATCATAAATTAGTTTTTCCAAAAAGAAGGTATTAATAAAACAAAAATAGTTAACATCTCTAATCTACCAAGAAACATAGTTAAAATAAGTACAAGCTTTGAGTAATTTGTAAGACTGCTATAATTACCATCTGGGCCAATAATTTCGCCTAAACCTGGACCAACATTAGAAATTGAAGATGCAGCAGCAGAAATACAAGTTAAAAAATTAAGACCACTAAATGAAAGTAATAGAGCCGATGCAGCAAATGTTAGAATATAGACAAAGAAGAATATCACTACTGATTCATATGTAGACTCTGTAACTATCTTACCATTAAATTTAGCTGTTATGACCATATGCGGTTGTAACATTCTTTTTAAATGCAGATATATATACTTAAATAAAATTTGAAAACGAAAAATCTTTAAACCCCCTGTGGTGGAACCAGCACAACCCCCAATAAACATTAGTAACAAGAATAACACAGAGGCATAGTTGCCCCATTTTTCAAAGTTACTACTCACAAAGCCGGTTCCCGAAATAATAGAAATTGTATTAAAGCTTATTGTAGAGAGTTGTTGAAAGGCATTACCATTCACGTAAGGTCTTGCGAAATAATATATTAGAGAGATAGCAAAAACTAGAATAGCTAAAAAAAGTCTTATTTGATGATCTCTTATTAAAGAAGATACATTTGTAATACTCATTTGGGCTAATATCAAAAAAGGGAAACTTCCTAAAATCATAAAAATAATTGCAATATTTAAAATAGATATGTTTTGAAAGTAGCCGAAAGAGTCATTGTGAGTTGAAAAACCTCCAGTAGATATAGTTGTTAAACTATGAGCAAGTGCATCAAATAATGTCATTTTATTAAGATAATAAAGAATAAATAAAACTGCAGTTAGAGACGAATAAACGATAATAATTTTTATTACTACTGATGAGATTTTGGGCAGAAACTTGTCATACGGGTCATCTCCCTCTAAATGAAAGAGTTGCATCCCTCCTACACGAAGGAAAGGTAAAATCACTAAAGCTATAACTACGATACCAATGCCACCAAGCCATTGAAGTAGGGCTCTCCATAGTAATATTCCCTTAGGCAGCTCATCAAGATTATTAATAATAGTAGCACCTGTGGTTGTAATTCCACTCATAGACTCAAAAAAAGCATCAATGACTGAGAGATTTATTTGTGTATATATAAATGGGACAGCGCACAATATTCCAAATAATATCCAGGAGAGAACAGTAATTAAAAAAGCCTGTTTGATTGAAATTTTTAGTTCTACATTTCGGTTGGTAATCAATAATGAACCACCAACTATAAGATATAAGAGTATAGGGACAAAATAAGACTGCCAAGATTCAGTTTGATAAATTAATTCTGTAATCATTGGAATAAATAAAAGAAAACCTACTGCACAAATTACTGTGCCACTAACTAAGGCAATAGGTCTAAAATTCAACATTAAAAAAAATACTAGTGAAGATTTTTTTTGCCATAGGGGCTATCAAGAGAGAAAGTAGGAATATCAATTTTTAATTGCTCACCATTGTTTTGAGACATTAAATAAAAGCCTTGCATAAATCCATTGGAGGTTTTAAGAGGAGTGCCACTAGTATATTCAAAGCTCTCTCCTGGTTGTAAAATTGGAAACTCACCTACTACCCCATCTCCTTGAATATTTATAATTTTACCATTGGCATCAATAATTATCCAGTTACGGTGATTGAGTTTTATGGTTTTTAAAGAAGAATTTTTGATATTCACCTGATAAGCCCACACATAATGACCTTCTTGAGGAGATGATTGGTCATCAAGAAAATAGGGGGTCACAGTAACTGTTATTCCATTGGTTGTTTTTGAATACATTATTATCAATATATCTCATTTAGAGAGTATATTGAATAAATAGATTTTAAAATAAACCTTGTATCAAACCTTTTTCATCTAACGCAATAGAATTTGCGCTTGGAATTCTAGGTAATCCAGGCATAGTCATAATGGCTCCTGTAACCACAACAATAAATCCAGCACCAGCTGAAAGCCTTACCTCTCTAACAGGCACTGTAAATCCTTTAGGTGCTCCCCTTAGAGAAGGATTAGTAGAAAAACTATATTGAGTTTTAGCAATACATATAGGTAGTTTACCATACCCACTCTCTTCAAAACCTTTTAATTGATCGATTATAGATTTATCAATCACAATATCATCAGCACGATATATTTTTTGTGCAACAGATCGAATTTTTTCTTTGAGAGAGACATCATCTTCGTACATAAATTTAAATTCAGAAGGTTCACTAGTTTCACAAATTTTTACAACTTCTTTAGCTAATTCTAAAGTACCATTACCACCATTTGCCCAATGTGAACAAAGCGTTGCCTTAACGCCTAGTTTTTTGCAGCCATCAGAGATAACCTTACTCTCTGCTTCAGTATCAAGTGTAAAACTATTAATAGCCACTATTGGCTGTAGACCAAAAGATTGGATGTTCTCAATATGTCTTTGTAAATTCTCAAAACCCTTTTCAACTGCTGAAACATTTTCACTATTAAGATCAACTTTTTCGACACCTCCATGAGATTTCAAAGCTCTAACTGTAGCTACAATAACAACAACGCTTGGAGTTAATCCAGCCTTTCGACATTTAATATCTAAGAATTTTTCTGCTCCAAGATCTGCACCAAATCCAGCCTCAGTTACAACATAGTCCGCAAGCTTTAAGCCAGCTTTAGTAGCAATAACTGTATTACATCCATGTGCAATATTAGCAAAAGGACCACCGTGAATTATGGCAGGATTATTTTCT
>MDTG01357702.1_pt1 | contig 29947 bp, 22 predicted proteins | sample 811421 | NCBI WGS metagenome assembly MDTG01 (sample SAMN05326645, study PRJNA326480) | marine metagenome | isolation source: seawater | place: Pacific Ocean: South East | collected 2011 | reverse complement strand
TCGTTGAATTTGTCTTAAAACGAGCATTTGAACCGAGTGCCCAAAGCGCGTATCAAGGGGATATTTGGAACATTATATTTAGTTACAAGAAGAAAAGTGTATCTAGGTATTTGTAGTTCTATATATAGTTATATATAACCAGTCGCAGGGTAGGTATAATTATTTATTGATGTCATTAAAGGGGGCTAGCACCTAAAAGGGGTTCTTTGTCCGCACATGATCAATTAAGCATGAATAGTGGACAAAAACCCGAAAAGGCCTAGGGCATCACTATGCCTAAATTGCTCCTGCAGAAATTCTGAACTCAAATTCACTTGATGACCGTCATTACCTTATCGTTATGGGGTTGGCTATTTAGGAGACCAACCTTTTTCAGGCAGCCAACCTTCTTGAAAAACCGAGTTGAATTGAAAACTGCCTATATTAATCCTTCGGTGACGCTTTATCTATCAGTAAAGGAAGCCCCACAGCCCCTAAGAATTTGATCCGTTCTTTGCATTGCTCGTATACTATACCATGAAAGTTGTGCCTTAATCACACAATTTTCATGGTATATTTCTTTTTGGGGGCATTTGAACCTGCAACAAAGTACTTTATGAGCTCTGATTGTTTGTTTCTACTTAACTTGCAATGCTTTACGTATACTGATCTATCCTGGTAATTGTAATGTCAAGTGTCAGCCCCTTGTTAAGTTAAGGTTAGCACGTGAGATAATGTCTGTTGGCATAGCGCTCCAATACATTTTCTGGCATTAGCAGTGAGCCTTCATGTTTGGAAAGGTAAAAATGAAAGAAGGGGGATGTTTTATATCGAGGAGGCTTTGGCGTCATCGATGTGGAGAGCGTCTTCTTCGTCTTGGTGGGCAATGACGAGCGTGCAGGTGGCTTGGGTGGTTTCTTCTGGGGCTACGCCGATTATCGTGAGTGGTGCCCAGATGTTTTGCTTTTCAGGCATTGCGGCGATTTTACTGCGCCCAAGAGAGGTGCCTAAGTTGTCTTTCCAGGAGATGAAAATTTGGGCGGTTCCTGCCGTGGGACGTGTTCCGCGCAGGTGGATGGAAAAGAGATAGGCAGTGCCGGGTTGAGCTTCGAAAGTTTGACTGAGGACGACTTTATTGGCTCCCTCGATGAGTAGGCCAAGGTCTCCAGAGCGTGTCGCCTCTTCAGCGGGGCGGATGTTGAGTGTGGGGGTTGGCCAAGTGCTTATGCCCCAAGCATCGAGGCTAAGACCACCGTCTTTGAAGATGATGTTTTCAAAGTCTGGATTTTTGAGGAGATTGTGCTGCGCAGGCCTTGCTTTTTTGAAGAGTCTCAAGGCAAGTTGATCTTCTGGGCTGCCCTGTTCTTGAATGATAGCTTCGAGGGCTGGGCTTTGGAGGGCTGCTTGGCCAGCGAGGCGATCGAAAAGGCTGGGGAGTGGAGATCGATTGGAAAGATAGGCCCAGTAGTGAGGAGCACCAGGCATGAGCGCATTTTCTTGCAGGTGTTCGAGTGTTGCCGCGAGATCCTGTCGAGCGTTGAGGTACGCTGTAATCGGGGTTTCGATGGTGCGCGCATTGTGGGGCAGTGCTTCGAGGGTGTATTCAGCAAGGTCGCAAGCATGGAGGGCTTCCGTCAGAGAGAAGAGTTCAGAGACTTCTTGAACGCGCGTACGAACGATTTTAGAATGTGCCTTTGCCTGGGCTTCGTCGAGATAATCCCGCAGGCTCGTGAGCATGCTCTGTGAGAAGAGTCCTGCTTGGTCGGGGCTTTTGTAAAACTTAAGCCACCAACCAGGTGGATTTTGCTGGATCCAGGCTTCTTCGCAGATGCTAAAGAAGGCAGCCATTGGAAGGGCTGCTTCTTGGAAATAGTTTTCGTAGAGAGTTTCAAAGAGCTGTGTGCGCTTGAGTGAACTGTCCCAAAGAAGTTGAGCTGCGAGCCAAGCCTTGGGCATGTCAAAGGGCCAGAGGGGGTAAAGTTCTGCGGTGAAGGCGCGTGTGCCTTGTTTGTAAGCATAGTGAAGGCTTGCTTCAATGTAGCGTGTAAAGATGCGAGGAATGGCGTAGGGTGCTCCGTAGTAATAGTCGTAAAGACCTGTGATTTCTGGGCCTGCGCCTCTCCACCGAGCGATGAGCCCTTCATCTTCCAGGCGGTAGTTTGGGTCGTAGTATTGGGAACGATCTGCAGTGATGTAGGGAATGACTTTGGGAGCAACTGGAAAACTAGGAACATTTTCTGCATAGAAGTACGCAAGGCAGCCGAGGTACTTGTCGGGAAAGGCGGGTGCGAGGGTTTCGGCAGCACGGTTTATGAAGGTGAAAATCAGATCTGCGTAGTCGGGGCGATTGCGGAAGAAACGAATGGGCTCTGTGAGTGCGCGGGTAGGCAGTGCATCGCCAATGGAGAGACTGTCGTTCATCCCTAGGGAAAAGCTGAGTGACTCTGGGTGTTCTTCAAAAAAGCGAATAGCTGCTTTGCCCGCAAAAGCCGCAGCCTCGAGGCTGGCAAGATTGGGCTGGGGACCGCGCTCGTCTCCTGTGGGAGGGAGGGGTATTCCGTTAACGGAGGCAAAGAACTCTGGATGTTTTTCGAAGACGGACTGAGTGAAAATGGTGTGGAGGTTGTGGTGGTAGTTAAAACGCGGGCGCAGGCGATTGCGTTTTGCCCATAGGCGTTCTTCCTCTGTATTTAAGCCAATGAGCTCACGGGAGAGGTAACTAGGTTCATGTGTGTAGATGAACTCAGCAAGGGACCAATCACGACGTTGGGGGATGTGCTCTCCTAAGAGGCCAGGGCAGTACCAGTGGCAGTGGCCGTAATGCTCAAGAAAGGTGTAAATTGCATGAGAGCTTGCCTCTTCAGTGCGGCCTAGGAGAAAGAGATGTGGGCTTTGGACTGCAATGAGAATGGCCTCTTCGTCTGGGGGCAAGGCTTCTAAAAAAGTCGCGCTAGAGGCTGTTTGGCCAATGAAGATAGCAGGCTCACCCTGGTGATCACTTTCTGGGATGATGGAAAATGAAGCGCCTGACATGGTCGCTAAAATGCGGGCAAAGTCTTGAGTGGAAGCTTTAAGCTCGGCGGCGGGGGCGTTTTGTAGGACAAGGGTGACCTCTGCATTGCCTGCCTTAAATAAAGTGCAAGAGGCTTCATCTTCCACACTGAAGAGTAAGATGTGCGCACACAGTATTCCAAAAAAGATAAGACTCTGCCGTAACATGACTTTAGAGAGCGGCCTGCTCATCAAAATAAAGATGAAGTTTTTTAGCGAGCGCTTCGGGGCCTTGTGCTGAGAAGTGTTCTGCAGCTTTGGGGACATTGTGGCGCAACTCTCTGCGTGTGCCTAAGTCGAGAAGCTTCCGAGCGATGGCATCGAGATGATCGTCATTTTCGGCTGGGTCTATCGCGATGCCTGCCTTCCACTGACTGCAGGCGACCTCACCATTGCTTCCTGGGGGACCTATATAAAGAAGCGGGATTCCTGTGAAGAGGTAGCCAGAAAATTTGCTAGGCGAGGCGAGCCCAGCGTAGAAGTTTTTCATGAGGACGAGGCCAAAGTCTATAGGGAGGCTGTGCATGAGCTTGTGAAAGCCCTCTTTGCTCTGGCGTGGGTAGATGTGTATCTTAGCCTTGACGGCTTCGGCGATAGATTGGAATAAGGCTTTGCCCGAGTCAGGACAGTTGATAATGTACAGTGTGATATCTGCGTGGGGCCTCAGTGCTTTAAGGAGACGTTTAAAGGCCTGTGTTTCGTGCGCTTTCCCGAGGTTGCCAGCGTAGGCAATATGGACCTCTCTAGCTTGTGGTTTGTAGAGAGCAGGGTTAGGAATGTTCGGCGAGGTGTTTTCTTGAGGCCATGTTGGATGAATAATGACGGGGACTTTCGGAGCGCGTGTTTGAGCGAGCGTAGCTATAGCCGGGTCTAAAGCAATTATGGCGGTGAATTTTTGAGAGAGCCAGATGTCTATAACTTCAAGAAGACTTGCAAGGGGTTTCAGGAACCAGTGGCGTTTGAAGTGGCGAATTTCAATTTCGGGGTGATAGTCCATCAGCCAGCAGATGGTTGGTATGCGAAGTAGGCTGCACCAAAAAACGGTATAGAGTTGGATGCAAGGGGGCGTTGTGCGAACGAGGACGCGATCAGGACGGTTGAGAATAAGGTGAAAAGGGAGGCGCAGGTAGATGTAGATCATGTTGAGTAAGCGTTTCCAGGTGAGCCCTGTGCTCGTGTAGCTTTTAAGGAAGCCGTGGAAATAATCTACCTTAATAGATGGATGGATATGCTTTACTGCGCGAATAAGGTCTGGCATGAGCCACTCTTGGACAGACTCAGGAAATTCGAATAGAAAAAGGACGCGCATGGCTTATCGGGCCCTAGATTAGGGATGTTAAGCCTTGAAAGCAATAGCATTCCAAAAAACATAACCTTGCTATGAATGGAGTCTCTTGGCATACTGCATGCGCGCTTAGAGAACAATGAAACGCTATTTTTTAACGGGTGCCGCCGGTTTTATCGGGGCTAGAGCAGCAGAGCAATTACTTGAGGCTGGACATGCGGTATATGGGGTCGACAACCTCAATGACTATTACGATGTTCGTGTCAAAGAGCATCGATTGGAGGGTCTTAAACAATATCCAAATTTTCAATTTTCACGGATAGATATCGAGGATCGGGTCTCGCTTGAAGCAGTTTTTAAGCAAGAGACTTTTGATGCTGTGTTTAATATTGCTGCACGGGCAGGTGTGCGCTACAGCATGGAAAATCCGTATGTCTATATGAGTACAAATGCAGCGGGAACGCTCAATTTGCTCGAGTGCATGCGGGAATGCGGCGTGGGAAAAATTATCCTGGCATCTACTTCTTCTTTATATGCGGGGCAGCCAATGCCTTTTGAGGAAAGTCTTCCTGTGAATACGCCGATCTCTCCCTATGCCGCTTCTAAAAAAGCAGCGGAGGTGATGGCTTATACCTACCACTATCTATATGGTATTGATGTTTCCGTTGTGCGGTATTTTACCGTTTATGGGCCTGCAGGACGGCCAGATATGAGTGTCTTCCGCTTTATTGCTTGGATTGACCAAGGGATTCCTTTGACGGTTTTTGGCGATGGGTCTCAAAGCCGTGATTTTACTTACATTGATGATATTGCCTCGGGAACCATTTTAGCAGAAAAATCTCTTGGCTATGAGGTGATTAACCTTGGTGGGGGCAATAATCCATTTTCACTCAAAGCTTTGATCGAAACGATTGAGCATTGCCTCGGCAAGAAGGCCGTAATCGATGAAAAACCTTTTCATAAGGCCGATATGCAAGTGACTTGGGCCAATATCGATAAGGCCAAGCAGCTTTTGGGGTGGGAGCCTACAATTGGCTTTCAAACAGGGGTTGAGCGCTCCGTCCAATGGTATATTGACAATCGAGACTGGTTGAGGAGTATTAAGCTCTAAGCCTAGCCATTTCCAATGCCCTCTGTTGATGCACCGTTAAAAGCACCACGCAGCGTTTCTGCGATTGGGGGCCATGTTTTTAGCAAAACAGGAGGGATGCAGCTTGCTGTACGGCGCATGCTGGAGTTTTTAGAAGCATCTGGGCAGCTAAAAGAAGCCTTTTTGCGCTTGGATAAACAAGAGGATATACCCAGTAATTTGTCTGAAAAGATTCGCGGGTTTGATGGAGATACCCATGCATTTTTAGTGAAGACTGGAAAAGCATGCTTCCTAAATGCACCCAAATTGTGGTTGTGCGATCATGTTAATTATGGAGCCCTTGCGGCGTGCCTTAGCATGCCTCGTTTTCGTTATGTGATTGTGGGTTATGCTTATGAATTTACGTTAGAACTTTCAGCTTTTCAACTTTGGGCGCTTCGACATGCGACAGCCATTGTTTGCATTTCAGAGTACACAAAAAAATTGTGCTTAAATTTGGGTGTTGATGAAAAACGTTTACACGTGTGTCACCTAGGGGTTGATTTTGATGTGAGGCCTAAGGTGCCCAAGGTGTCCAAAAGCCTCGATATTCTTTTTGTGGGGAGGATGGATGAATCCTATAAGGGGCAAGATCACCTTGTTCAGGCTGTGGCACGTCTTAAAGAGATGTTTCCTCAGGTTCGTTTACACCTCGTTGGTGGGGGGAAGAGTATACCTAAATATGAAGCCCTTGCGCGTGAGTGGGGGGTGACCGATCAAGTGGATATTCCAGGCTACGTGAGTGATGCTGCACTCCAGAATTATTATGCTAATGCGGATATTTTTGCCATGCCTAGCCAGTGTGAAGGTTTTGGTTTTGTTTTTGTTGAGGCGATGGCCCATCATCTTCCTTGTATTGCGTCTAATGAAGATGCAGCTCAAGAGGTGGTTGAGCATGGCAAGACAGGGTATACGCTACCTTATGGCGATGTCGATGCGCTCTTTGAGTCTCTTAAAGTTTTGCTTGAAGATGCAGCACTCCGAAAATCGATGGGGGTGCGTGGGTTTGAGCGCTATCAGGAGCGGTTTACATATGCTGCCTATAAAGAGCGCTTTTTAAATTTGATAGATTCAATTGTGTAACTATTGAGCGGTATGTGTGGCATTCATGGATATTTGAAGGTAGGCAGTAAGGATAAAGAGCTTGAGCGAGTAATTCAAGGAATGGTTCTTGCTGGGCATCATCGTGGCCCTGATGATGAAGGGCACACCCTTATTGAAGGAGATGATTTTAGTGTGGGTTTCGGGCACAATCGTTTATCAATTATTGATCTCAGTGAGCACGGGCATCAGCCAATGCTGGATAAAGAAACAGGGAACTGGATTACCTTTAACGGGGAGATTTATAATTTTCAGGATTTAAAGCGCGAACTTGAGCAGTCAGGTGTGAGCTTTTCAACACAGAGCGATACGGAGCTTATCCTAAAAGCTTATAATGCATGGGGGCAATCTTGTGTTGAGCGTTTTCGGGGCATCTTTGGCTTTGCTCTTTGGGATGCTGCTCGAGAAGAATGCATACTTGTTCGCGATCAAATGGGTGTGAAGCCACTTTATTTTTATGCTAAAGAAGATAGGATCCTGTTTTCTTCAGAAGTACGCTCTTTGCTCGCAAGTGATCGAGTTCCAAAGAAGTTGAGTATGGAGGGCGCTTCGGGCTACCTTATGTATGGGTGTGTTCAAGAGCCTTGTACACTTGTTGACCATGTATATTCGGTCTTTCCAGGGACGATGTTGATTGTCGACAAAAAGGGCCATATCGAAGAAAAGCGTTATTGGTCATTGCCTCAAGATATTGAATCTGACCTTGATGAAGCTACTGCACTCAAGCGTGTACGCTCGTCCTTAGAGGACGCTATTAAGTATCAGCAAGTGTCGGATGTTCCTATAGGCGTCTTTTTGAGTGGCGGCATTGATAGTAGTGTCATTGCATCCCTTGCTTGCCTGCAAAATCCAGGTAAAATCAGTACGTTTTGTATTGGCTTTGAGGAGAAGGATTTTAATGAGAGCCACTATGCTCGTAAAATCGCAGACAGCGTTGGCAGCAATCACCATGAGTTGATCATGCGAGGGAGTGATGTGCGTGCACGGTGGGAAGAGGCCCTTGCCGCTTATGATCAACCCAGCTATGATGGGCTTAACACATACTTCATTACAGAGCTTTTAGCTCAGCATGGTCTTAAGGTAGCCCTTTCAGGGCTAGGTGGCGATGAGGTTTTTGCTGGTTACAACGGTTTTTCTAAGACGCTTATGGTGGAGAAGTGGCATAACCGTTTGCGCCATTTACCTTTTCTGTTATTAAGCCGATTTCCCTGGCGTGCTACAGATGCTAAGTTGCAAACATTGCTCGAGCTCTCCAATCCAACCTTGCCTGCTTCTTACTTTGCCTCTAGATTGCTTTATAATACGGCGAATGTAGAGTGGTTGCTTCAGCCTTTTGATGTTACATTATCTGAAAATGCTTGGATGGAGCGCAGTAGAAAGCTCGCTTCTTCAACAAAGCATTTAGATGCCGTTAATCGCGCCTCGAGTTGTGAATTGCAGCACTACATGCTCAATCAGCTCCTTCGAGATTCAGATCAAATGAGTATGGCTCATTCACTCGAGTTGCGTGTTCCTTTGCTCGATCACAAACTTGTTGAAGCTGTCTTTAATATGCCTGGGTCCATGAAGTTGGATCCTTCCTTGCAAAAGCCATTACTTGTTCGTGCCATGGGGAAGGATCTTCCTTCAATTGCTTACGAGCACCCTAAGCAAGGTTTTGTATTTCCTTTTGAGGCATGGTTTAAAAAAGATTTGAGGCCACCGATTGAACGCTTCTTCAAAGGCTCACATAAGGCTCTTTGGAGTGAGGAAAAACTGAGACTTTTGTGGAGCCGTTTTGAGTCTGGAAAGTTAAGTTGGTCGCGTGTTTGGGCACTCTTTTTGTTGAACGATTGGCTAAAGCGCAATAAGGTAATTCTTTAACATACCCCCCACTATGGAATCTATTGACTATCGAGAAGCTCTCTACTCGACCTATGTCTCAGGTCATAAAAAGCATACCCATGAACGTGTAACGGAAGCAGAAAAAGCGCGTTTTTTAGATTATCTTCAGTGGTGTTATGGCGATTGGATGCTATCTAGTGAGCAAAATCCACGGGTTCTCGACCTTGGTTGTGGCAGCGGCCTGATACTCGATCTATTTAAACGCTTAGGCTATCAGGATATTCATGGGGTCGATGTGTCTGCGGAACAAGTTACTATTGCTCGGCAGCATTTTCCTCAAGTGGTTGAGGGAGATATGTTTGATTATCTCGAAAAAACAGACCCTGGTAGCTTTGATCTAGTGACAGGGTTTGACTTGGCTGAGCACTTAACGCGCAGTGAAATGATTGCGTTTTTCCGGGCGGTGCTTCGTGTTTTAAAACCAGGGGGACGTATGATTATCCAAATGCCTAACGGGGATACTCCATTTGCTGGAGCTGTTTTTTGCAGCGATCCAACGCATGAGTGTTTATTTACTTCGACAGCTTATCAGCATGTTCTTTTTGCAAGTGGCTTTGAGGTGCTTGGCTTTAAGGAACGTTGCCCAAGACCTGTGGGTGCTAAAGGCATTGCGCGTGCATTATTGTGGAAGGCTATGCGCAACTTGATTAAGGCTGCTCACTACATCGAGACGGGAGCCCCTTCAACGGGTATTTATTCGCGTGTTTTTGCATGCTGTGCTGTTAAACCGAGGAATGCGTGAGTTGGCTTAGGAGCCCCGTAAAGCGGGTGGCACTCTTTACTTGTTGTATGGCGAGTGCATAGGCTACAGGGTCTCCCACGAGGAATACTTTCTTTTTCCCTCGTGTAATCGCTGTGTATAGCAAGTTTCGTTGTAGCATGATAAAGTGTTGTTTGAGTAAGGGGATAACGACAATCGGGAATTCACTGCCTTGAGATTTGTGAATGCTGATAGTATATGCTAGCTGAAGCTCGGAGAGCTCTAAACGCTCATAGAAAACCGCTTGCTCGTTGAAATCAACCGTTATTTGAGTTGGGTCTGTTTGAATGGAGGTGACAACCCCAAGGTCACCATTAAAGACGTTTTTGTCGTAATTGTTTTTGGTCTGAAGAACTTTATCGCCAATTTTTAATGAGAGGCTACCCAGTGTAAATTGTTTAGAGCTTCCATTGAGGACTTTTTGTAGATGGGTATTGAGATTGTGAATACCAACCGTCCCTTTATGCATCGGCGCCAGAACTTGGGTGGATGCTGTAGGTCCATACCAGCTTGGAATCCAGCGGGTCAGGAGTGATTCAGTGTGCTCTAGACAAGTTTCGGGAGTATTAGCTTCGATGAAGTGAATGTCTTTTTTAGGGTCTATTTCAGTGGGTTGTAGGACGCGATTGGGGCATGCTATAGTCCCTTCAAGGATGTTATGAGCCGTTGTCGAAATGCTGCTATACTTGCTTTGTCGATGGATTTGGGAAAGTCTTGTAACAGGGAAGCGTTTTGAATTGATAAGGTCTTTAAGGACGTTTCCTGGACCAACAGAGGGAAGCTGGTGCACATCTCCTATGAGTACAAGATGAGCCTTGGGCGGGATGGCTTGGAATAGGTGTGCTGTGAGCTTAGAGTCTAGCATGCTAGACTCATCAATGATGACAAAGTCTGTTGTGATGGGGTGGTCTGCATGATGGGTGAAATGACCGAGTGAAGCATCATACTTAAGGAGCCTATGGATGGTTTGGGCAAAGTGTCTGGCTGACTCTGCCATGCGTTGTGCTGCCCGCCCCGTGGGAGCTGCAAGGAGTACACGGACCTGCTTGGCACGCAGAATAGCAACAAGTGTTTTGAGTAGTGTTGTTTTTCCTGTCCCTGGGCCTCCTGTAATGATGCTGACTTTGTTCGTGAGTGCCATCCTTACGGCCTCGGATTGCTCTTCAGCAAAAGCAATGTTGCTCTTGCTTTCTGCCCACTCGATGGCTTTGTCGATTACAATGGAGGGCAATGAAGATGAGGCTTCTTCAAGCTTTCTAAGCTGAGCACAAATACAGCTTTCTGCAGAAAACAGAGGTTTACTTTGAAGGATGCCAGCTGTTTCGTTGTTAATGAGTATGTCATTTTTGAGTAATGTGGATATTTCTTTATCTACAAGCTCTATATCGACTTCAAGAAGTTCACATGCGCGCTCTAGGAGCATGTCTTTAGGGAGTCCTGTGTGGCCTTCGATTTCGCTTTCGTTCAGTGCAAATAAAAGACCGGCTTGGATGCGTGTGATACTTTCATTTGAGAAGCCTAAATTTAGAGCAATGCGGTCAGCCGTTTTAAAGCCAATTCCATGGACTTCTTCGGCGACTTTATACGGATTTTTTTCAATGATGGCCTTTGCCTGATCACCATATTGTTTGACTAAGCGTAAACATTGAGCGGTACCAACGCCATAGGTTTTAAGAAAAAGCATGACTTCTCGGACGGCGCGCTGTTCGTCCCAAGATTGTTTGATGGCTTTGGCACGCTGTTTGCCAATGCCAGGAATATCCCTTAAGCGCGCAGATTCTTCTGAGATGATCCGAAGGGTGTCTGTGCCAAAGGCATCTACAATTTTGTCTGCATAGCCTTTGCCAATTCCTTGAACGAGGCCACTGCCCAGATATTTGCGGATGCCGTAAACGCTTGCAGGTAGATGAGATTCAACCTGCTTGACTTCAAATTGCTTGCCATATTGAGGGTGGTGTGCCCACCCGCCTTCAATGAGGAGCGTTTCACCGCATTGGACGTGAGGTAGCGTACCTCGAATCGTTATGGATGTAGCCAAGTCCTCTGAGCGAAATTCACCCACGCAGTAGTGGTTTTCTTCATTAAAGAAGAGAATTCTCTCGAGAACGCCCTTGAGCGATGTTTCTTGATAGGTTGTTTCGGGCATATTGGACTGAATGGCTCGCTTTTAGTTATTGATTGTGAGTGATATCTTTAAATCGCAACCATAAAAAGCTTTAAAAGCTCTCGAAAATGAGCATTATGTTTTGATTAACAAGTGCTTAGTGTGAGTGTCCGGGATTCAGAGAATGCTTGGTTTAAAATTGAGGAGGTGGGTCCTCAGAAGGTTGCCGTTTGCCTATATGGAGAGTGGGATATTGCGAAGGGCTTGCCTGTCTGGAGAGATGTCGAGCAGGCGCTAAGCAGTTTTCAAAATATTAAGCATGTTTGTTTTGAGGTGGACAACTTGAGTATGTGGGACTCCTCTCTTCCCACGTTTATTATTAAATGTGAAAATTACTGCGAAGCATCTAAAATCCATTTTGATGACACGCACCTTCCTTCGGGTCTTCGTAATTTACTAGAGCTCTCTAGGGCAATTCCAGAGGCTGAAATTGAGCAAGATGAAAAGCATAAGCATTTTCTCTATCGACTTGGTGAGACGTGTTTGAACTTTTTTCATCATAGTGTAGAAATATTGACATTTCTTGGCTTATCTTTCGTTTCTGTTGGCCGTTTTTTTGCCGGGAGAGCTCAGTTTAGGAAAAAAGATTTTTTCCTTATACTCCAACAATGTGGTGCTGATGCTTTGCCCATTGTCACTTTGATTAGCTTTTTAGTTGGGTTTACTTTAGCTTTTGTGGGTGCTGTTCAGCTTCAAGCTTTTGGGGCGGATGTCTATGTTGCTAATCTCGTTGGCCTGGGTATGGTCCGTGAGATGGGGGCTATGATGGCTGCTATCATTATGTGTGGTCGAAGTGGGGCGGCGTTTGCTTCTCAGATTGGAAGCATGAAAGTTTCCGAAGAGATTGATGCACTCGAGACACTGGGCATCTCACCTATTGATTTTTTAGTGCTTCCTCGGATGATAGCCCTTTTTTTTATGATGCCGCTTCTGTGCCTGTATGCTGATTTTGTCGGCATCTTTGGCGGTATTACCGTGGGTATTGGTATGCTAGACCTTACCTATACCCAGTATATTAAGCAGACTCAAGCGGCTATCGATCTTGCGGATTTTTCAACAGGCGTAATCAAAAGCACGGTTTTTGGTGCATTGGTTGTTGTTACGGGCTGTTTGCGAGGAATGCAGTGTGGTCGAAGCTCTGCAGCTGTTGGTGTTGCAGCAACATCTGCGGTTGTTTCAGGGATTACTGCTATTGTGGTCGCTGATTCGCTGTTTACTCTAATTTTTAATGCACTCGGGATTTAATTTTGATGAAATCAGCGCGCCCAGAAATTGAAGTTAAGAATCTGGAGATGGCTTATGGGTCGTATGTCGTCATGCGAGATCTTAGCTTTAGTATTAATCAGGGGGATGTTTTCGTTATCATGGGTGGGAGTGGCTGCGGGAAAAGCACATTGCTCAAGCATCTGATTGGCTTACTAGTGCCCAGTAAGGGTGAAATTTATCTTAAGGGGGAAGACTTTGTTGCGGCAGAACCTGAAGAAAAAACAGCTATGCTACGTCAGTTTGGTGTGTTGTATCAAGGGGGTGCCTTGTGGAGTTCCATGACTTTGGCTGAAAATGTAGCTTTGCCCTTAGAAGAGTATACTTCCTTATCACATTCAGAAATTCAGGAAATGGTCTCCTTTAAGCTTTCGTTGGTTGGTCTCGCTGGGTTTGAGGATTTTTACCCAGCACAGATTAGCGGTGGTATGCGCAAACGTGCAGGGCTTGCTCGGGCGATGGCTTTGGATCCTGAAATTTTATTTTTTGATGAGCCCTCTGCAGGGCTTGATCCTGTGAGTTCTCGCCGCTTGGATGACTTGATTTTGCAGTTGCGGGAGAGCCTTGGGGCAACTATTGTTGTCGTTACCCACGAATTACCTAGCATTTTTGCTATTGGCACCAATGCTATATTTTTAGATCCCGAAACAAAAACGAAAATTGCCGAAGGTGCCCCCAAGGACCTTCTCGAACATTGTGAAGATCCTAAAGTACATCGTTTTTTGACGCGTAGTTCAAATTAGGCCTTATGAGTAAGCAAGCAAATCCTACATTAATCGGTGCTTTTGTTTTGGGAGCTATTGCCCTAGGGGTGATTGGTATTTTGTTCTTTGGATCTACTCATCTCTTTGTTGACGAAGAGGAATTTGTGATATTCTTTGATGAAACTGTTAATGGCCTTGATGTAGGGGCGCCTGTTAAGTTTAAAGGGGTTCCTGTGGGCCAAGTCACTGCTATTTATATTCGTCTCGATGACAGAAAGGATATCGCGAGTATTCCTGTTATTATTTCTATTAGTAAGAAGACCTTGGGGTCAGAGTTAGTTGGTGATGGCAAGCATCTCATTGGGGGTGCTCTTTATGAAAGCTCCATCAAAAAAGGTCTTCGAGCTAAATTAGAGTATCAAAGCTTTGTCACAGGGATGCTTTTCATAGAGCTTAACTACTACCCTGATGAGTCTGTTCCTCATTTAAGGCCCAATAGCTTTAATCTAAAGGAAATTCCAGCGGTTTCTTCAGGCTTAAATGAGCTCTGGAAAAAAGCATCTGAGGCAATTATGGATATTAGCAGTATTGACTTTAAATCAATGGGCAATCGCTTGAACGATATTTTAGTCAAGGTGGACAAGGGTGTTAGTGAAATTAATTTTGAGGATATTAATGGTGCCTTTGCTGAGATCCAAAAAGTGGGCGCGCAAATATCTCACAAAGTGGATCCTTTGTCCGAGAGTCTAACTGAAACTTTAAACTCTGCTCAAAGCGCTTTTGACCGTATTCAGCATTCTTTTGATAACGTGGATAATATGCTTTCTCCAGATTCGACATTCCGTTATGAGGTCGAAAATGCATTTCAAGAGTTTGCAGAGGCGTCACAGGCAGTTCGAGAACTAGCGGATTACTTGGAGCGCAATCCAAGTTCTATCATAACAGGAAAAGACTATTCGGAGGTTGATCAATGAAAAGACAATGGGTTTTCGGAGGCTTTGTTTTGAGTCTCTCATTATTGTTTGGAGGTTGTGCCTCGTTGACGACACCTAAGCCAGACCCAACACGGTTTTATGTCTTAGAGCCTTTGGATAAGGGCGCGCCGGCTCCTGATGCTATTTATTGCAAGGGGGTGCACCTAGGTGTTGGCCGGGTCGAGTTGCCAGGGTATCTCGATACGCAAAAAATAGTTAAGTTTAAGGCAAATAATGAGGTTTTTATTTCAGAATTTAATCGCTGGGCAGAACCTTTGCCAGGAGCTTGCGAGCGTGTGTTGGCTGCAAATATTGCTTTGTTAACTGGGGTTGAGTCTATTGAGACGTTTCCTTGGGTAAATCCAAGCAGTCATGATTTTGAAGTGCATACAGAGATTCAGTCTTTTCAGGCTAATGCTGACAATGTCGTCATGCTAGAAGTTATATGGCGTATTACAGGTGCTCGCGGTAAAGAAGTATATCATGTTGAGATAAGTACCTATGCTAAGCCAAGTGATGGTTCGTATCCAGGTATCGTCTCTGCTATGAGTGCTGCTTGGGCTGAGTATAGCGAATCTGTAGCTCGTGGGCTTGTGCAAGCTGCTAGGAAAAAGCTTGAGCAAATGCAGCGCGAAGCTATGGCCGAAAAAGAGGTCGAAAAAGATGATGCGGTTATTGAGGCGTTTGAAGAGCAGGTTGACGTTAGCCCAAAAGCTGCTGAGTCAAGCCCTAGCCTCAAAGAAGCATCCTCAGGCTTAGATTAAAGTAATAGCCATTCTTGTTTCCCAGCAGCGCAGACATCAAATTTAAAGCTTTTAGTGTCCACGATGTTGATTTGGGCTGATCCGCCAGCAGCCTCAATCAGTGCAAGTCCAGCGGCGATATCCCACAAGCGAATAGATTCTTCAATGTAAACATCGCCTCGCCCGCTTGCTACATAGGCCAGAGCGAGAGCAGCACTGCCAATCATTCGGATTTTTTTGAAAGCTCGTACACGGGAGACGAATGTTTCAAGGGCTTTGGCTTCATAGCTTCTTCCTGCAGGAAATCCTGTCATGAGGCAGGCTTGGTCTGTTTGCTCTGCCCATTTTGGTTGAACTTGTGTTTCATTAATATAGAGGCCTTTGCTCGCGATTCCATAATAACTGATTTTGAGATTGAAGTCATGAATGACGCCAAGAATGGGTTTAAGCCCTTTCATGAGCCCTATGCTAACGCAGGCAAAGGGCATATCGCGCAGGTAATTGTAGGTTCCATCAAGAGGATCAATTACCCAGTAGTATTCATCTTTATGAAGCAGTTCGTGAGCGCCTCCTTGCTCTTCTCCTATGATAGGATAGGGGCTGTTATTGCCTAAGTATTCCCTGATAAGATTTTCAGATTCTACATCTGCCTGAAGTTTTACGTCTGTTGAGCTTTCAAAGTTGATGGTTCGATAGCTGGGGATATTTTTTGCGAGAGAGTTTCCCGCAAGTATGGCAACTTGTTTGGCATGCTTAAGTTGGGTGGTAAGGTCGATTGTTTGCATAATGGGGGTGTATCGTTGGGGCTCTATTATGGCAAACGATTTCTCGATGAACGATTTTATATATTGTGCTCCTTAGGTTAACTTGAGCTTGATCTTGTATCTCTACCTTGTTAATTAAGTCTTTAAGTGTCTTAGCCCTGATTGCCCTAATTATGGATGTTGAAATCTTATCGAGGATACAGTTCGCCTTTACGGTAGCTTTTCATTACATTTATCCGCCTTTGAGTATTGGCTTAGGTGTTGTCCTCGTCGTGATGGAGGGAATGTACTTGAAGACGAAAAATGTCCTCTATCACAATATGGCCCATTTTTGGACCAAGGTTTTTGGGCTCACGTTTGCTATTGGTGTGGCTACAGGCATTGTAATGGAGTTTGAGTTTGGGACTAACTGGGCCAGCTACTCTCGCTTTGTGGGAGATGTCTTTGGGAGCGCTCTCGCCGCTGAGGGTATTTTTGCCTTTTTTCTCGAATCGGGGTTTCTTGCCATTTTGCTTTTTGGTTGGGACAAGGTTAGCCGAGGGATGCATTTTTTTGCTACGTGCATGGTTTGTCTTGGGTCTCACTTTAGTGCCGTTTGGATTGTCATTGCAAATTCCTGGATGCAGACACCTGCAGGGTATCATATTGAGGTTTACGACAAGATCATGCCCCCTGATTACCTTTTAAAGGCAGAAGATATCCCACATGCGCGCGCGGTGATTGATAATTTTTGGGAGATGATATTTAATCCTTCATCGATGGATCGGCTCGCGCACGTGGTTCTAGGGGCCTGGCTTGCCGGCGCCTTCTTGGTGCTTAGCATTAGTGCATATTATCTCCTAAAGGGGCGTCATATTCAGTTTGCTAAAGCCTCTTTAAAGGTCGGGCTTGGCCTGGCTTTAGTGGCCTCCTTGTTGCAGCTTGCCAGTGGGGATAGTACGGCCCGCGGAGTGGCTCGTAATCAACCTTTGAAGCTGGCTGCTCTCGAGGGTCTTTTTGATACGGAAGCTTATGCTCCTCTTGGTATTGTTGGTTGGGTCGATATGAATGCGGAGAAAACGAAAGCCTTACAAATTCCGGGTTTTCTCAGCTTTCTTGTCTATCATGAGTTTGATAAGCCTGTTACTGGGCTTCGTGCATTTCCTAAAGAAGATTGGCCGAATGTTCCTGTTGTGTTTCAGACCTACCACTTGATGATTGCTATTGGCACAGCACTTATAGGCATTACTTTATGGGGTCTTTGGCTTTTATGGCGCAAACGTCTCTTTAATCTTAAAGCTAAAGATGTTCGATTTTTTATGTGGGTACTCGTTTTTTCCGTGTTACTTCCACAGATTGCAAATCAAGCTGGTTGGTTCACTGCTGAGATGGGGCGTCAGCCTTGGGTCGTTTATGGCCTTATGAGGACTTCTCAGGGCCTTTCCCAGGCTGTAGTGGCTTCGCAAGTGCTGTCCTCTCTGATTATGTTTACCCTTATTTATGCTCTGCTTTTTGCTGTGTTTATCTTTTTGTTAACTAAGAAAATTCATACAGGGCCCAGTCACGATGAAGCCGTTGAAGACCATAAGGGTGATTTTTCTAAAGCTTTCAAGGAACCTCGCGCATAGTGAAAGAACATCATGGATTATAACACAATTTGGTTTATTTTAGTTGGGGTTTTATTCACCGGTTATGCTATGCTCGATGGGTTTGATCTTGGCGTGGGCGCTCTTCATCTGTTTACAAAGACAGATACGCAGCGTAGGCTTATGCTAAACTCCATAGGTCCTGTTTGGGATGGTAATGAGGTGTGGCTTGTTACGGGAGGAGGAGCCTTGTTTGCTGCATTTCCTCATGTTTATGCAACTGTTTTTTCAGGATTCTATCTTCCGTTTATGTTGCTTTTATTCTCTTTAATTTTTCGTGCCGTGGCGATTGAGTTTAGGAGTAAGACGCATTTCTTGTGGTGGCGAAAAATGTGGGATATAGCATTTTCTTTTGGTAGTATTTTTTCATCTTTCTTAATCGGGGTGACTATTGGGAATATTCTTTATGGCATCTCTCTTAATGAGCATTTTGAGTTTACAGATACCATTTGGCATCAGATACATCCGTATTCGCTTTTTGTTGGCGTTACAACAGTAGCTCTTTTCATGATGCATGGAGCCATTTATACTGTGATGAAAACAGAAGGTGAGCTTCAAGAACTTGCCAAGGGTTGGGTGAAGCAAACGATTACATTTTTCATTTCCTGCTACATTATTTTCAATGTTTTGACGCTTTGGTTTGTTCCGCACGTATCTGAAATTCTCCAGGATCGCCCTTATACGCTGGTTGTTTTAGTGGTTAATGTTTTGGTTGTCCTTAATATCCCTCGTGAAATTCAGCGCGAACAATATTTCAGGGCATTTTTATCTTCGTGTACAGCTATGGCGCTTTTAATGCTTCTTTTTGGATTGAGCATGTATCCTAATATGGTGTTTTCATACCCTGAGTTTGAAAATAGCTTAACCATCTATAACGCAGCCTCTACAGATAAGACACTTGGCATTATGTTTATCATTGCCTGTATTGGGGTGCCGATTGTGCTCGCTTACACCGTCAGTATTTATTGGATCTTTCGGGGTAAAGTCCGTTTGACGGAAGAGAGCTACTAGACAGTTTATCTGCCCTAGAAAGCGTTTTTTATTCGTGCAAGGCATCGATAGATGAGACCTCTTCGCCTTTTGAATAATTTGCTTGTAAGTGGAGCTAGTGTTTTCCCGTAGGAAATTGGGGGATTGGTGTCTCCGAAGGCTCCTGAGGCATGTGACTCAAGAATCTGACATAGCATAGGAAAAAGATTGTGCTCATGCATGATTTTTTTTCGTGCTTCTCGCAAGGCATCTCGATGTGCTATATCAGCCTTTTTAGTAATCGTCTTTTCAATGATGGCAATAGATTCATCTAGATTGCTAATATCAATTATTGTGTAGGAGTTTTCTGGGAGATATTCATTGAGATTAGTGCATCCCCAATAAATGGGATAGCAGCCAGCCATAATGCAATCGCTTAGTTTTTCTGTGAAATAATGAGGTTGCTGAGAGTTCTCCAGGGTGATATGGAATCGGTAATCTTTAAGAGCATCGAGCTTATCTTCCATGGGGCCAAACCCTCGACCGTAAAAATCAATACGATCTCCAAAATGCTCTTTGAGTGCTTGAGCAAACTCAAGCCGCTTTCGATGACCTAGAGACCCTGTTTTGTTGGATGCGATAACGGAGATTAGTTTTGTCTTAGGATGATCAAATAAATTTTCAATTTCACGAAAGCTTAAAGCATCTGGGGCTGACCCTTTTGATGGGTTCCAGCCAATGAACCAATTGATGCCAAGTTGCGTGTGTATTGTGTGAGGGTGTATGACTTTGGGGTCTACAGTCAGTACTATTCCAAATTGATTGAGGTAGTGCTTGTTGTAGCGTTTGATGCTGGGTGGTTCAGCTGCTACATGAATTGTATGGCTTCTTGGACATCGAGGTTCTATAGGCTTTTCTAGATCATCAAAAGCGACGAGATAATCATAATTTTGGCCTGGTTTATCTTCGAATACGAAATGCCAACTATTCCATGTTGTTTTACCATCAGGAAAATGCCTGTACCAAGGAATAGCATGAGGACTACTGATAAGAACTGTAGGCATATGGAACATTTTTATACTTAGTTCATAAAAACTGCCAAATTAAAAATCAGCGGAGACTTTTATTTGCCCACGCTTTTGGCTTTCCTTTGGTGTGGGAGGGCCCTAAATTAGTGGTGGCCATGTACGAAGTTCTAGAACGCAGCTCAGGAAATGTCATTGGTGTCCGCATCTCGGGGAAGTTAACTCACGCAGAGTACAAGACACTCGTCCCCGAGCTAGAGTCTTTGATTGAGCGTTTCGAGAAGATCCGCATCTTGCTTGAGTTAAGCTCGTTTGAGGGGTGGGATATGCAGGCAGCCCTGGATGATATCATTTTTGCCTTCCGCAATAGCATGGCTATTGAGCGCATGGCCATTGTCATGGATACAGAGGCTGATGAATGGGCCTTACTGGTCGATCAACCCTTTGCCCGGCGCATCCAGGGTAAAGAAAAAATATTCAAGCCTTCGGAGCTTAAGGATGCTTGGAAGTGGGTTGAAAAAGCAAAAACCACCGTCCTCGCTGTAGATCCCAAGTCCTATGCGGGGTCTGTTCGCTACGGCCCTGATATGCAAATTTTGATCAGTGGGGGTGGTATTGCCGGGCTCACGCTTGCAGCGCTGCTTGAGCGTCGTGGGTTTTCTCCTAAAATTATCGAAAAACAGCCCTCCTATGAGCCTCGAGGCCATATGTTGACGCTTTGGCCCTCTGCGAGCAATGTCTTGAAGGGTCTTGGGTTTTTTTCTTCAGTTATTGAGCGAGCAACCCCTTTTAATGGCTATCAGGTTTTTGATGCTAAAAACCGTCCCGTCCATGCATACACAACTGAGGCGCTCACTCAAAAACACGGACCAACCTACACTATCTACAGGCCTGATCTTGTGGACATCCTAAGAACGTCCCTTCAGGTGACGGATATTCGCATGGCTACTACGATCAAGAGCATCACGCAAACGAACGATGCCGCTAAAGTTCTTTTGAGCAACAATGAGGAAGAAGTTTATGACCTTGTCGTAGGCTGTGAGGGTACGGACGATCGTCTTAAGAAGCTCATTTTTGGCAAAAACCCACAGAATTTAGTGCCTGCCTCTACCTGGGGTTTTTGGGCAGACCCGAGCTTAATTCAATCGGGCAACATTATCGAATACTGGGGAGATGGTAAGGTTTTGCGCCTTTTCCCATCAAAAGAGCGTCTTTTTGCTTTTGTTTGTTTAGGTGCTCCTCTGACGCATGAGGGGGATATACAGTCCATCATTAAGAATGTTTTTAAGGATTTTTCGGGCTATGTTCCTGCTGTGCTTGAGTCTATGCAAGGCTTAGAGCCTATCGATTATAGAGATTTCGAGCACATGAATCTTGAAGACTGGTATAAGGGCCGTGCTCTTATCTTGAGGGAGACAGGTCGTGCGGCCTTTGCTGCTGGTGGGCTGGGGGCGTCCCTTGCACTTGAGTCTGTCTCTGTCTTAGCCGGTGAGCTGGGGCGTACAGATTCTCGCTATATAGACCGTGCGCTCTCAAACTACATTTCGCGTCGTTCTCATCGCGTTCAGTCTATTCAGCGCCTTTCGCGCCATTATGGACGCTTAACTCGAATGAGCCCCATTTTAAAGACAAGTTTTCGAGACCGCGCTACTCAGCTTTTTTTTAAAGACCCATTTACTAAGTTTTGGGATGCAGTTCTTTCGGAACCTCTTTAGAATCTATAACTATACTGCCCGAGGCGCTGAGCGAGCTCCTTTATAACTAGAATTTCATCTGCTTCAGTAGGCGCATCAAAGGTTGTTGAAAAACGCACAAAGGCACCCGCATCATCCCAGGGTACGGTACTGATAGACATTTCTTTGATCAGCCATTGGCTAAAGTTTTCAGCTGAATTAAAATAGGTCAATCCCTTAGGCCCCATAGCTTCCTTGGGCGCCCGTACATAGACAAAAAAAGTTCCCTTAGATGGTTTAGCTGGCCACCCAGCTGAGGTCAGTGCATGGACTAAGTTTTCCATGCGTCTGTGGTATTTTTGCACAAGCCCTTCGGTAATTTCTGGCATGTTGAGTGCTGTACACCCCGCCTCTTGAATAGCCAAGAATTGCCCAGAGTCGGTGTTATCCTTGACGCTGCCATAAGCTTTAATGAGCTGGGGATTCCCGCAGACCCATCCTAGTCGCCAGCCTGTCATATTAAAGCTTTTAGAGAGTGAATGCAGTTCAATACAGACATCCATAGCTCCAGGGACTTGAAGCAAGGATAGCTTTTTGTCTCCAAAAGTCAGGCTCGCGTACGCAGCATCGTTGATGACGATGAGGCCATGGCGGTGTGCAAATTCAACAAGCTCCTCGAAGAATGCTTGGGTAGCGCATGCACTGGTTGGATTATTAGGGTAGTTAACAACGATGACTTTAGCTCGATCAAGGATTCCTTGAGGAATGTCTTGAAGGCGAGGGAGGAAGCTATTTTCTTCAAGTAGTGGTAGTGCATGGACCTCACCGCCGTAGTATTGAGCATGCGTTCCAAAAATAGGATACCCTGGCCGTGTCATGATGCTCACATCTCCAGGATTGATAAAGCACGCTGGGAGTATCGATAAGGCTGCTTTGCTCCCAATGGAATGTAAAATTTCCATTTCGGGGTCTAGTGTTACGCCAAATTGAGCATGCATGTATTTGCTGACCGCTTGGCAAAAGGTAGCACCTCCATTGTCTGCGTAGGATTGATTATGGGGTTCTCGAGTCGCTTGATTGAGCGCTGCTACTACTTTAGGATTGGGCATGCCATCAGGCTCCCCAATGCCCATGTCAATCAGTATTTTATCTGGGTTAGCAGTCTGAGCCTCACGCTTGGCTTGCTTGATTTTTTCAAATTTATAGAGCTGCGTTTTCGTGCCGAATGCAGGCCCTCCGATACGGTGAGCAAAAGCGCTTTGAATGAAGTCTATGTCCATCGAAGTTCAGTGTGTCGGATCACCTGCTTTTTGAAAAGTTTATAAACGTATATGAATACTTGGATTTTATTGTCTTGAGCTTCGATGTGATTGCTGAATAATAGCTTAAACACTGATTACCCCATTTAGCTTTTCACGATGGAAACCATGCCCCTCTTAAGTGAAATGCACCGAGTGCGTCAACCAGAAGATATGCACAAGCTTACTTCTGCGTGGACGCAGGCGGGCAACACAATCGCCCTTGTCCCTACGATGGGTGCCTTACATGCAGGCCATCTGAGCTTGATCGATCTTGCGCGTAAACAGGCAGATAAGGTCGTCGTTTCTATCTTTATTAATCCCTTTCAATTTGGCCCCAACGAAAGTTTTGATGCTTATCCGCGAAGTCTCAGCCAAGATGAATCCTTGTGTATGGGGCATGGCGTGGATGCCTTATTTGTGCCTGCTGCAGAGGTAATTTATCCTGATAATTTTTCAAGCTATATCGCTGAAGACAAAATCAGCCAAAGGCTTTGTGGTGCATCGCGCCCGCAGTATTTTAAGGGCATTTCTACAGCCACTGTCATTCTCTTAAATATCATTCAGCCCAAGTGTCTCATTCTAGGTCAGAAAGGCATTCAGCGCGCCGCTGTGATCCAAAAAATTGTTAAAGATCTTCGCATGCCGGTTGAGGTGCTCGTTGCTCCTCTTGTTCGTGAGGCCGATGGCCTTGCTATGAGTTCTCGAAGCTGCCGCTTGCAGGAGCACCAAAGGCGCGATGGCATCAAAATTTATGAGGCCTTACTTCAAGGTAAGCGTTTGATCGATGAAGGCGTCACCTCTCCGGATCGTGTTATGGCCGAAGTCACCCACCACTTGGCGGGAAGTCCTTACATCCGGGTCGTTCACGTTTCTCTTGTTTCTCGCGATACGTTTGACCCGATGACCACGGTTATGCCTGGTCAGGGCATTTTGGCTGTGGGTGCTTGGTTAGACCAGGAGCGCTGGGTCGATAATATCCTTGTTTGAACGCTCTGTAGCGATTAATCATAAAGGTAGATGCATAAGCGTTATGATGTAGTCGTCGTGGGTAGCGGTATTGCTGGGCTCAGCTTTGCCCTTAAAGTGGCTGATAAGGGCCGTTCTGTTGCTATTGTCACCAAAAAGAAACGTGCAGACTCCAATACTAACTACGCCCAAGGCGGCATTGCTTGTGTTATTGCTAAGGATGATGATTTTACTGCCCACGTTGAAGACACCTTAGTCGCAGGTGCAGGTTTGTGCAATCGCTCCGTTGTCGATCAAGTTGTTCGTGAGGGTCCAGAGCGCATTCAAGAACTCGTCGAGTGGGGGGTTGAGTTTTCTAAATCTAATCATGGCTATTCCTTGGGTAAAGAGGGAGGGCACTCTTCCAGGCGCATACTTCATGTCCAAGATATGACCGGAAGGGCCATTGAGCAGGCGCTTCTTACTGCGGTAGCGAGCGCTCCCTCGATAGACCTTTTTGAGCATCATTTTGCTGTCGATATCATTACGGCTTCCAAGTTCAGTGGAGCGCCACTTCCTCCCGAGGAGGATAAGGTTCACGGTCTTTACGTGCTGAATACTCAATCTGGTCTTGTCGAGACGTGGGCAGCCCCTGTGATCTTACTGGCAACAGGGGGGATTGGCCAGATCTACCAGTACACAACCAATCCTGACATTGCCACGGGCGACGGTATTGCCATTGCTCATCGTGCTGGCGCACCCATTCGTGATATGGAGTTTGTTCAATTCCACCCAACGGCATTATTTGTTCCTGATAATAAAGATCGCTTCCTTATTAGTGAAGCAGTTCGGGGTGAGGGGGCTATTCTACGTGATGGTGCCGGGCTGCCTTTCATGCAGGCTTATGATTCCCGTGGAGAACTTGCTCCGAGGGATGTTGTCGCTCGCGCCATTGACGCTGAAATGAAGCAATCCGGCATGCAGCACATGTGGCTAGATTTAACAGCGCACGACAAGGCTCATCTCGAAAGTCGTTTTCCTCAAATTTATAAAAGATGCGCGGCCCACGGTATTGCGATTGAGCGTGATTGGGTTCCTATTGTTCCCGCGGCCCATTATGTCTGCGGCGGTGTTAATACAGCCCTCAGCGGTGCAACGCCCATTGCAGGGCTTTATGCCTGCGGTGAGGTTGCTTGCACAGGGCTCCATGGCGCCAACCGCCTTGCGAGCAACTCTTTATTAGAGGCTGTTGTCGTCGCACATCGTGGTGCCCGGGCCGTGGGGGATTATCTAAGCACGCTATCTCAAGAAGCTGTAGAGCTTCCCTCCTGGATAGATGGTGATCTCCAAGATTCAGACGAGCGTGTCGTCCTTGCTCACAATTGGGATGAGCTCAAGCGCCTCATGTGGGACTATGTCGGCATCGTGCGTACAGAAAAGCGCCTTCTTCGCGCACGCACCCGTGTAGACACACTCGCTAAAGAAATTGATGAATATTACTGGAATTTCAAGATTGAGCCAAAGCTCCTGGAGCTCCGCAACATGATCGCAGTTGCCCAACTCATTATCGAGGCAGCCCTTAAGAGAAAAGATTCCTGCGGCCTTCACTTTAGGTTGAACTAATTCCGTAGAAAGGCCTCCCAAAATAAAATTCAGAAGGCCTTCTGCTTTAGAGTCTATTAAAAACTATCGTAGCTCTTTATTCGTCTTTGCATCGACTACTTTGAAATTTTCGATGTGGAAGAGTGGGTCTGCTTTGAATGACAGCCGTACATTGAAAGCTTTTTCAATGTCGACTAGATGGCATTCGTCTTCGCTGCGGAGTCGTTCCAAATTATCGGGATGCAGAAGCACGCGTAGCTCTAAGGGGTTTCCTTCGCTCTCTTTGTGTAAGTGGCGGATGACGCTAACAAGCCTGCGCTGAATCTCGATACTCATCGTTCGGGGAGATTTCACGATGCCGCGCCCACTGCAGTATGGGCAATCCTTGTATAGGCCACTTGCTTTGCTCTCCTCGTGGCGCTGTCTGCTCATTTGCATGATGCCCAGTTGTGAGATCGGCAAGACATGGCATTTTGCTTTGTCCTTGCTCATCTCATGGCGCATGCAATCGAGGACACTCTTGCGGTCTCGCTTGTTCTTCATGTCGATGAAGTCAAGAATGATGAGCCCTCCGATGTTTCGCAGGCGTATTTGCCGGGCTGCTTCTCTGGCCGCTTCAAGATTACAATTGAGGATAAAGTTTTTGCCGTCCTTATTGGCGCCTTTGTGCCCACCTGTGTTAACGTCGATCGCGGTGAGCGCTTCGGTCTCCTCGATGACAATTTCACCTCCTGAGCGCAGGGGAACGGTGCGTTGAAAGGTCTGCTCGATTTGGCGCTCGATGTTGAATCGCTCAAAGATCGGGATGCCTTCCTTGAACTGGTGGATTTTCGATTTTGAGCGCGGCGATATCATCTGCACCATGCGGAGAATTTCTTCGTAATCCTCTTCTGAGTCGACGAGCACCCGGTCGACATCTTCTGTTAAGAAGTCACGGATCGTTCTTTCGAGCAAGCCTGGCTCTTGATAGAGGTGCATGGGCTGACGACTTTCATTAGCTTTGGCTTGAATATCGTCCCATTTTTGAAGGAGCATATGCAGATCGCGGACAAAGTAGCGGGCTTTTTTGCCTTCACCAGCCGTGCGGATGATGATGCCCATGCCTTCGGGGAGTGTTAGGCTGCGAATGATTTTCTTGAGCCGATCGCGTTCTTTGCGGTCATCAATTTTCCGCGAGATGCCACACTGCCCTCCATTGGGCATGAGGACAATGTACCGTCCTGGCAGGGCAATGTTCGTTGTTGTTCGTGGGCCCTTGGTGCCGATCTGTGCTTTGGTGATCTGCACCATAATGTCCGTCCCGATCGGGTACATACTTGGGATGTCCTTGAGGGATAGCTTGTCTTTACGCTTTTTCTGTTCTGCGCTGCGGTTCTCACGGACAATTTCAATCGACGAGTCGCTCGAGGAGGGGAGGATGTCCCAGTAGTGCAAGAAGGCGTTCTTGGGCTCACCAATGTCGACGAAGGCTGCCTTGAGGCCGGGTTCAAGGTTTTGAATTTTGCCTTTGAAGATGCTGCCGACCATGCGTGTCTCATCGACTCGCTCGACTTCGAACTTCTCAATGACGCCATCCTCGAGTAGCGCAACACGCTTTTCGAGGGATTCTGAATTGATGATGATCTCCCGGTAAGTCTTATCCTTATTCTGAAGTGTTTTGACGATGCGTTGCAAGATAGGCGCTTTTTTTGCCCGTTTGCGCGCGTCTTCTTTTAGCTCTTCAACGGGAATCTTTTCAGGTGGGAGTTCCTTGGGAGGTGACTTGAGTTCATCGGTTAAATGGTCGGTTTGTTTTTGTGTTTCTTTATCCATGTTTGAGTGTCCCTGTATTGCCGGGGACCTTTGCCATGGTTGTTGCTTCCAAGGTGGCTGAAATGGCACGCTCGCAGAGCGTTCTGCCGAGGTTTAAAAATCATTTCGAAACCGATAAACACTTTGGATAAGGCCTTGGAGAAAACAACAACTGAGAACAAAGGTACCGCCGTAGCTTAAAAAAGGTAGCGGAAGGCCCGTAATGGGCATCATTCCAATAGTCATGCCCACGTTGATAAAAACGTGAACAATAAGGAGAGTTGCTGCGCCGACTGTCAGTAGCATACCGAAACGGTCTTTGGCAAGGCCCGCGATGCGGATACTGTTGAGTGCCATTATGGCATACAGTATCAGAACCATCGATGCTCCGAGAAACCCTTTCTCTTCAGCAAGCACTGAGAAGATAAAGTCATTCGGAGCCACCGATTGGGGGAGATAGCCAAGTTTTGCTTGTGTGCCTTGGTTATGTCCCTTACCTGCAAGACCGCCTGTGCCGACTGCAATGAGCGATTGACGCAGATTCCAGCTTACGCCAATTCCTTGCGGGTCAACGATGTCTGGAGCAATAAAAGAGAGTATTCGATTGCGTTGATAGTCTTTTAGAGGAACCCACGAATGTTGCTCATAAACACCCGTGTCTTGAATGATATTCAATTCGTTTTCCTCGAGAAAATTGTGATAGTTGTAGATGTCCCAACCGAGGATCCCGACAGCAAACAGGAACACCGCAAAAGCGCTTGCGAAGAAGCGTCCTGAAAGCTTCGAGACGTAGAGAAGAGCAAAGACCATCGGTGGGAAAACTAAAGAAGAGCCTAAGTCTGGTTGCAAAAAAATCAATAAAATAGGCAGCAAAAAGAGGATACCGACTTTAGCGAGTACCGTGAATGAATCCTTGACTGTGCCCATTTTAGAGCGCGCTAAGATGCTGGATATCAATATTAAAGTGCCGATCTTAGCCATTTCTGAGGGCTGCACGTTGAAGTAGCGAAAGTCGAGCCATCGCAGGGCATTGAAGCGCCGTTCTCCCAAGGGGGTCCACAAGAGTAGGAGAGCTATGATCGAGAGGGTGTAGATTAGGTGTGCGTTCTCAAGGAAGAACTTGTAGTTCATCATCGAGGTGAGCACGTAGATCCCCATCCCGAAGGAGAGCCAGAATATTTGGGCCTTCCAGAGCGTTCCTCCCATGTAACTCTGTGCTGAGTAGATACATGCAACACTGAGCACACCCAAGATCATCATGCACAGTGGGTTGATCCAGTCCCAGGGCTTGTGGGCCTGAGCAAAGCTAATGTGGAGATACTTGTGGAGGAGTGTTTTAATGATAATTAGATATATTTTAAGCTTCCAACAGTATTTTTCGTCAATCTCCAAATAGCAAGTTTAGATTTACAGGTCCTGCGCTTAAGTTGACAACAAAAAGCCGACATCCTCCTTCAGAACATCGGCCAAAGCACATGGATGAAGTTCGTACCGTGTTTTAATCCATCAACTTACTGGCCCTTGCCTGTCGTAGTCATAGCGCATTCCCTGCCTCATTAAGTTTTCTAGCAGATCTCCGGAGCTAATCTCGACACCTAGCAAGACGTTATGGTCCATAGGCTCCTCCGTTTCTGGGAACCAAGCCTCCTCTTGTTCTTTAGTCTTATTTTCCGTATGTTCCGGGTCTTCCGTATAGCCCGGATCAGCATCTTCTTGACTCAGTCGAACACTTCGAGAGCTTTTCATCTGGCTAGCTCTCCAGGCTCTAATATGCGTTTCGAGTACTTTAGCGATAAGGACTATTTTTGCTGCCATGGCCTCATCACCTTCAAAGCTAGATGCCTTGATTGGCTTTTTAGCGAGTAAGAGAGCTTGTTCGATTATCTCTGCGCTGAGGTCGCTAACGTCAATATTCCAGTCGCCGATTACCGCCATGAGCTCTTCATTGCTAAGGATTGCAATGAGGTGATCATTCACTTGATCAAAGGCAAGCTTAAGGTTTTCATTTTCAGGACCCAATTTTTTGTTTGAAAGGAATTTGCTTAGCAAGCGTAGTGCAAGTTCCAATGAACTCAGTTCTCGAGCTGTTATGTCCATATCCTTGTAGATTTCGTCCATCGTCGGCACGCAGTATTTTTTGCCTAGTAGTGCATGTCCCCATAAGGCGTTTAAAAGGCGCAACAAGCGCGGATACTTTTGGCTTTGAATGAGCAGAGGAATTAGATCCGCTAAATATTTAGCAACATTAAAGTCGGCTCCATTATTTTGTTCATAATCAAGATACCAATCCAGGAGGTATTGCAAAAGTTCCGGATTGTAATCGTTTTTAATAGCCACTAAAAAATCTGGCATTGCATTCATTCTTAAATAAACGCTTGAAAAAGTAGAAACAGGGCGAGCACCTGCACTATAGAGGCGTTTTACGACTGCAGTTCTCATATCTTCATTAATCTGCATGCTAACGAGAATCTTCTTTAAGACTTCGTTTAAAATCGCCTCATTGCTTATAAAGGGGAGTAATATTTCTAAGGCCTCTAGTTTACCTAAGCGAGCGGCAATGTGTAGTGGAGTTTCATGATTACGTCCTTCTCTTATGGTTGGGTCGGCATTCTGATCGAGCAGCATTCGAACAGTATCCGGTAAACCCTCTCTAACGGCCAAATGTAGGGCGGTATCGTAGTTCTTGTTTACCGGATCATTAACCTGATCACTTTCAACCATTTTGAGTGCTAGTAAGGGTATGTTTTGCTCTTCTCCAGCAGCCCAAAGAGAGCCAAGACTCGCTAAGATCGTCATTAAAATAACACACAGTATCTTTTGCATAATTTTAATAAGTTTTTCATCAATAGTACGCTCAAAAGACGGACACACTTCATTTTTGATGGCCACTTATTTTCTGGTCAATAGAATACATAAGAACTATTCAATTTATTAAATACTTCCTTTTATAACTAAAATTAAATAATATACCCATAAAACCCACTATAACACCCCCAAACCCCTCTCAAACCCATCCACCCAACCTCCTTTCATCAACCCTCCCAACTCAAAAACTCTACTCCCGTAACCCACTCATAAACAACACCTAACAAAACAATTTTTCAAAACCCCCTAAAACTCTCCCCACCAAAAATACCCCAAAATCCCAACAAAAACAATCCCATAACCAACTACCCACCAATCACCTACAAAACAAAGCACCTCTCAAAACACGC
>MDTG01248631.1_pt1 | contig 29964 bp, 17 predicted proteins | sample 811421 | NCBI WGS metagenome assembly MDTG01 (sample SAMN05326645, study PRJNA326480) | marine metagenome | isolation source: seawater | place: Pacific Ocean: South East | collected 2011 | reverse complement strand
TTAATAGATTTTTCACATCCACAATCAGGGCAGCCTCCATTAATAGATTTTTCACATCCACAATCAGATTTAGGTCCACAATCGCAAGTAGAGGCACATCCACAATCGCATCCGGCAGTTTGAGCATACATATTTATGATACTTTTTCCCAATTTACTAGATGCTTTACATTTTCTATTTGTAAGTGGGTTAGTAATGTAATTATAATCCATATATAATAAATAAATATTTTTATAACTGAAAATTTGATTTAAAAACATTTTACAAAAAAATCAACAAATGATATCTTGGTTTTCAGATAAAAGCTCTGTTGTGGAGGATTTAAAAAATGAAATATTGGATACTCTTAAAGATAAGAATAATTGGATAAATTTAAAGGGTTCACTAATAACAGTTTCATTTGATTATGAGGATCATACATTAAACGATAATATTGGATATGAGTTGAGGTTGTTGACATACAACCAAAAGCATGATACAGTGTTTGTTCTACACACAGTACGTGAAACAGATCATCATTGGAGAGAAAACACGTACAAGATAATATTGTTGAAAAAAATGCTGGAATATGTAAAAAGCAAACCAGAGGGTATTCTAAGCTATACTGTAATGTGGTATAAAAACACATGCCCAAATGATGTTATTAAGTCTTATTTCTATGGATACAATGTATTGGATGTATGTTCTAAATTCTATTATGATAAATATGAGATAGATTATATGATTACATCTATATTACAAAATCCTAGTTTGAACGCTTCAAAATATCCTATAAGTAGAGTCACACATTTTGAGTTGGAAAAAAAACCTACACCGCAGGCGCGCCGGTTACTATGAGGATTTGGTTCCACTAGACGTAGTCAAAGTTAGTCTTTTCACTTCTATACATATTCACTCTTGAATGCGTAATTGGATATTTAATTGTATTATCTTTTTTTATTATAGGATGATTTTTAACCATACACTTTTCACTGTACTGACTATATTCAGGACATAATTCAAAGCTCCTTTCATTACATTTACAAACAGATATCGGTAAATTATTATTGGAACACTGTTTATATGAAGACATAGGACATTGATCAACCTTGTTATTAAAGCATGTGTCGGCTCTTAGTGTATTTAGTTTACAATCTGCGCCCTTTTTAAGAATAAGTAATCTCTTTCCAGAAACAGTGATTTTTTTTTGTTTTTTAAATAACGGGATATTAATAAGAATAATACTAATTATCAAAAATGCGATAATCAAACGAATCATATATACTATTTATAGATATTTTTGTATAACATTTATAAAAATTGATTAAAAAGTATTTAAATAGTTTACACTTATATTCTTTTTATATATAATATTATGAAAGTGAAAAAGAGAAATGGTTCATTTGAGGAGGTATCGTTTGATAAAGTCATTAACAGAATAAAGTCTCTATGTAAAAAAGACCCACAACTAAATAGTATAGATGCTACTGAGATAGCTCAAAAGGTTTGTTCAAGAATATATGATGGTGTAACAACTATTGAATTAGATGAACTTGCTGCTGAGCAATGTACAGAAAAGAGTACCAATCATATTGAGTATTCCCATCTGGCTTCAAGAATAATTATATCAAATAATCAAAAATGTACATCACCATCTTTTTCAGAAACAATCTATATACTCTATCAAAACAAAGACAAATCAGACAAGCATAGTCCATTGATCTCTAAAAAGGTTTATGATTTTGTTCTAAAAAACAAGAATAAATTAAATAGCTATATTGACTACACAAGAGACTTCAATTTTGATTATTTTGGATTTAAAACACTTGAAAAAGCCTACCTTATGAAGGTAAATGGAATAGTTGTTGAGAGAATACAACACTTAATAATGAGGGTATCTATAGGTATTCATCAAGATAATCTTAAAGATTCACTAGAAACATATGATATGATATCTAGAAAATACTTTACTCATGCTACTCCGACTTTATTTCATAGTGGAACGCCACGACCTCAACTATTAAGTTGCTTTTTACTTGGTATGGAGGATAGTGTAGCGGGTATGTATAAAACAATAGCTGATTGTGCTCAAATATCAAAATGGGCTGGAGGTATTGGATTACATATACATGATATCAGAGGAGAAAATGCTCTTATTCGTAGTACAAATGGTAAATCTAATGGTATAATGCCAATGCTGAAAGTATTAAATGAAGTAGCACGTCATGTTAATCAATCAGGTAAAAGAAATGGATCATTTGCCATATATCTTGAACCCCATCATCCTGACATTTTACAGTTTTTGGAAGGAAGAAAAAACCATGGAGATGAAAATATGAGAGCAAGAGACTTATTCTATGCTTTATGGGTAAGCGATCTATTTATGGAGAGGGTTAAAAATAATGAACAATGGTCGTTATTTTGTCCAGACAAGTGTAAAGGACTTACCAATGCCTACGGAGATGATTACAAGAAATTATATTTGTCTTATGAACGTGATCCTGAGAATATTGTAAAGCAATACCCAGCAATGGATATTTGGAAAGAGATACTCATATCTCAAATTGAAACTGGTACACCATACATATGCTATAAGGATGCTGCTAATCTTAAATCCAATCAAAAGAATCTAGGAACTATAAGATCATCTAACCTTTGTACTGAAATCATTGAATACAGTGATCATAAAGAGTATGCTTGTTGTACCCTTGCCTCTATTTCACTTACTTCATTTGTAGAACCATTTGATAAAAGCGAAATCAAGAGTGTTGAGATATACACCAAATCAGACTGTAATTTTTGTAAATACGCTAAAAATTATATAAACTCATTTGGTATTAGTTTTAATGAGCACAACCTTGATGAAGAGGGTAAAAGAAAAGAGTTCTTTGAGGAACTAAATAAGAAATGCGGTGAGGACGGCTGTAAACTAGAGAATACCAAATTTAATACAGTACCCCAGATATATATAAATGGAGAACATATTGGTGGATTTAATGAATTATACAAACACTTTAAACCTACATATAGATTTGATAAACTAATGAATGCTACTAGAGTAGTGACAAACAATCTAGACAAAATCATCGACATTAACTTTTATCCAGTTGAGGAAACAAGAATCTCAAATACAAAACACCGTCCCTTGGGTATAGGTGTTCAAGGTCTTGCGGACGTTTATGCTTTATTTAAGTATCCTTTTGATAGTGACGAGGCTAAAAACCTTAATAAAGAGATATTTGCTGCTATATATTACGCGGCCTGTGAAAAGAGTATGCTTATATCTAAAAACAGACAACATAATATTGAAAAATGGATTCAAAATCTAGAGATAACAAAAGAGGAGTTAGTTCTTAAATTACCAGAATATTATGACAAAGAGTTTACAAATGAAAACACAGCTATAGAAGAGGGATATCATAAATTGAAACCATTGAGAAAAGAAATAGATCGACAGAAATATATGGGTTCTTATGTATCTTTTGATAATTCTCCTATATCACAGGGAATATTCCAATTTAATATGTGGAATGTAGAGCCTGTACTAAAGGTTGGTGACAGTAAACTCAATTGGAATAATTTACGCAAAAACATAGGATTACATGGTATGCGCAATTCATTATTATTAGCTCCCATGCCAACAGCCTCAACAAGTCAAATATTGGGAAATAATGAATGTATAGAACCATTTACATCAAATATATACTCAAGAGGTACTTTAGCAGGCCAATTTTTAGTTATTAATAAATATCTACAAGAAGATCTAATCAGAATTGATAAATGGAGTAAAGATATTAAAGATAATATAATCATTGATAATGGAAGTGTAAAAAAGATAGACATACCCCAGATCATCAAAGATGTGTATAAAATTTCATGGGATTTGTCAATGAAGCATCTAATTGATCAGGCTGCTGACAGGGGCGCTTATATTTGTCAGTCACAAAGTCTAAACTTATGGCTGGAAAATCCAGATTTTAGTAAATTATCTTCAATGCATTTTTATACCTGGCAAAGGGGATTAAAGACGGGTATCTACTATTTACGTAGAAGAGCTAATAGTAAAGCTCAACAGTTTACAATTGATCCTTCAAAAGAGGCAGAGTGTTTAATGTGTTCTGCTTAAATTTTAAGAAAAAAAAGAATAAATGTCTATAATATATAATGTTTGACACATTTTATGATCTTACAACATTAGATGGTACTTTAAAATACTGTAAGAGCAGAAATTATTTTTTACCTAGTGGAATAGAACCTAAACATCCCTACAGAAGTGTAGATAAGACAACACGAGGATACACATACATAAAAGATGAAATCTTTGACTTAACTGATGATTCAAATTTTTCTTGTGTATATGAAGACAAAAATCCGGTTATGCCATTTACTCCCTGCTATAACAGTATAGATGATAATTTGTATACATCATCACAGGCACAATCACCTGTCAAAGTCTCATTATCCATAAACGAAAATAAGTATGATATTACATACAGTAACATACGCAATAATAATATATATGGTAATGAAATGTACAATAAGAAAATGGATATCGATCTTTTCGATGAATTAGCATACCATTACAAACAGAGATTTTGTATAAAACAAAAAGCCAAAATGATACTTGATAATGTAAATCCTAATAACCAAAACATAGAAAGTGGTGATATAATAAAAATAAATAAAAAAATACTTTGTGTAGTTAACTTTAATCATAGAACAGCGAGATATGAAATGAAAAGTTTAGATACACTCAAAATAGATGAATACAATCTTAATAAAATGAGGTTTAGTGTGATTTTACCTAAAAAGCTCAAAAAAAGTATAGAAAACTTTAATATTTCAACTTTAAAGAACATACAGACCAATGATGAATCTGATAGTGTTAGTATAATCAGTCTATCATCAGTGGATACAGATTTGAGTATAGAAAGTTGCGATAATTGTAAAAAAGATGAATTTAATTTTATTGAAAACTACTTTGAGGAATACAGTGAAAATGAATCAATCTATAGATTAACAGAAAATAAGAGTCCAAAGACTGTAGTTCATGACATAGAATCAGAACCAACAGACATAAATTATGAAAAGTCAATCGAAAATATAGATAACATAGACGAGGATAATGATGAAAAAAATGAAAATACTGGTATTACAAGCATGTGTGTTGTTATGTAATTTTATATAGTTAGACAAAAATTATATGATATTATATTAATGAGTAATGTATTTAAGAATCTAGATGATCTATTCAAGGGAGAGGTAAAAGACCCTTTTTTCTACAATCTTAATATAAATGCTACAAATGATTATCCAAGCATTTTTGAAAAGATAAAAGAAATATTCCTAACCGGACTTCTTATACATGCCGGAGATCAAGAAACAAAAAATATTAACATAGATAAGGTAACATATGATAATATAGTAAAAATAAAAAAATACATGTTAAGTGTAGGTTTAGATTTAAAATATCAAAAGATTGATAATGAAACTAAGGACTACATATATAGAAACTTTTTATTTGATATTGAGCATCTTGAGGATATAGAAATACAAACAATCAATGATTGGAAAAGTGGATTAATCACTAATATAAAACTTAACATTATAAATGACAATCAGAAAACACTAGAAGAGGTAAAAGCTATAGCAGGCAAACACACATCTGCTAATTTTTTTTTAAAAATCCATCCGCCTAATTCTCTTAAAGATTTTGCCATTTTTGTTAACAAAGACAAAGATGTACATGTATTTAGTTTTGATTTTGCTAGAATTGGTGATCATAACAGTTCTCTTTATTGTAAACCCAAAAATATTAATGGACAATCATGGCAGACTTAATTTTTTGTTTTGCCTTTGTTTATTATAAACAATCCTGCTATGACTAATACTCCTCCTAGGGCCTGTATTTTATTGACATTTTCATTATAAAAAAAATATCCTACAAGTAAAGTTAGTAATATAATACAAGGCTGAACATGTGGAATAATATAAGAAGCATCGTTGTTTTTGAGAAGATTAATTAACAAAATGCTAGCAATAACAGTGGTACTTGCTGCCAATACACTTATTCCCAAGTCATATTTTGATAGCTGTTTTATAGGCTCTACACTAAATGTGTTGTTTTGAAATAGGTATATAAAATATATGAGAATAATCACGGTACATAGACAATGATTAAACACCATATACTCACTTGATGACATCTTAGATGCTATTTTCTTTTTCATAAAAGGATTTATTGTCCAGCATAGAACAAGCATAAATAAGAATAGGTATGTTAAATTCATTTATTATATATAAAAGATAAATATATGGTAAATGTAAATTAATTAATATGAGTTGATATTTAGTGTTTTTTGAAGGTAGTTTATATTATTAACTAGGTTAAATGTTTCTTTTATTTGTTTTTTGAAGACTGGAGTAGGTTTATGTTCTAATAACCTTGTACTTTTTAAATTTTTTATTCTACAATGTTTTGTATTCATTGGTTTGACTACAAAACCATAACCTTTTTCTATGTATTCTCCATTTAGTATATTTATTTCGCTTCTAACCTGTTGATTGCTTGTTCTTGAAATGCTTATAGCTACCTTATCAAAATACACTACAATTGTGTTATCATATTTAAGACTGTTTTCACTATCATTTTTAGTACTATACATTGGTAAAATAGACTGACTTATACAAGAATCATTATATACAAGTTCATCTCCTGATTTATTGATAATCTTAAAGTTAGGTATATCGAAAACAAAATTAGAATCACCATATTGAATATAAACCTTTGTGAAAAAGGATTGAAGAGTCTGTTGTGATGAGTATTGAGATAGTATATCATTATCGTTGCTCCATCTATTCATATCATCTTCAATTTTTTGTGAATCTCTAAGCATTTCCACATTTATGATTATTTCCTTATTATTAACAATACCCTGTAGCATTCTACAATATCCACTAATGTTATCTAGTTTGTATAGCTGTTTATCTAATGTGTATACATATGGATCTCCGCCTGCGCCTCCACCATTAGATCCATTACTGCCTAACCCACCAAATGTAAAGTCTTCACCATTAATGATTACTTGATCTCCATCTACAAAATAACCTATATTAGTTACAATATTGTAGGTTACACCATTAGGTTGATTAAGTCCTGAAACAAATAATACACCACCATTTGTAAGATAGACGTAGTATCTATTGTTCTCTCTTATTACTATAAAAGAGGCGCCTAAACGTGGTATTATTGTTACACTTTCGTTATTCTCTATTGGAGCATACCATGAATTACTATCATTTACTATACTCGCTACTGTTATAATTCTTCCGGGTCTAACAACTGTTGTGGCTGTTTTTGAGGTAATATTTGTTATACCCAGATCAACCGGGGTACTATTGAATGTGGAAGCATTTTGGTTTACAGAAAGATTGAATATCAATCTTGTGACACTGTGACGTTTACTAATAACATCACTTTCTAATCCACTTCCTATATCAAAACTTGTAAGATCGACATCAGTATTTAGTGTTAAGTCGTTCGTTTTCATAACTTCTAATTGAGAATTTGTATATCCAGAGTTTACTACATTAAATTCATAAATATTTAATACGTGTACAGTTCTGGTGACTGTTATAGCCACATTACCTAATCTATCTGAGACATTATATGTTAGCGTGTATGTTCCCTCTGTAAATACATCTACACTACCTCCTCTAGTGGTTGTGAGATCAGTATCTCTATTATCAGTGACAGTTGTTCCTGGATCTACAAATGTAACCCCTTTAAGTATATTCATTACGCTGTCTCCAATTAGATTAATCACAGGTATGGTAGTATCTATTACAGTAATAGTTCTGATCCTTGTAACAGCTACGTTGCCCTGACTATCTGTTACATTGTATTCTAGGGTTTGAGCACCTAATTGATTATGATTTATTGTTCCAGTAATTACAACATTTCCGGTTATATTTCCATCTAAATTGTCATGAGCAACATAACCTGGTTCGACATAGGGAGTGCCAAATTGAATATTAAATGCGTTACTACCTGTTAAGGTGATTACTGGATTACTAGTATCAATCACATTTACTACCCTTGTGATTTCACTAGCAGCATTACCCTCACTATCAGTGACATTGTATCTAACAGTGTAAGTACCAATCGCCTGTGTGTTAATACTTGATTCAGTTACACCATTTTTCACATAGGTAATAACTATTGAATCTGAAATACTACTATCTCCATTATCAACAGCACTTGCGCCTAATTCAACATAAGACGATCCTGCTTCAACATTGATTATCGAGGCTCCATTTCTGGTTAAGACTGGGTTCGTTGTATCTACAATATTTACAGTTCTTGTTACTGTATCAGCAGCATTGCCTGCTCCGTCACTAACGTTATAATTTATTATATATGAACCTACCGCCGAAGTGTTTACACTTCCAGTTATGACAATATTAGGTGTTAGATTAGCATAGAATGTGTCGGATGCTAGTGCTCCAAGTTCAGTGTATGTGGAATGAATTTCTTGTGTAATTACACTTGCTCCGTTTAGAGTAATAATAGGTTTAGTAGTATCAATCACATTTACAATTCTCACAACCTCAATAGCAGCATTTCCTTGATTATCCTGTACATTATATCTGAGACTATAAGTCCCTAAAGCAAAAGTGTTAACGCTTCCAGATATAACGATACTAGATGTTAAATTACCATCTCTATTATCACTAGCAGTAGCACCCTGTTCAGTATATGTACCTCCTGCCTGTACATTAATACTATTAGGCCCAATTAATATAATTTCTGGTAATGTTATATCGGCACGAGGTTCCCAATTAAGATAATAAAACTGATCTACTGTATCTGGCGAAGCATCAGTAAAAACACCTGTTCCTACACCTGATAAAATGCCTGTGCTATTAGCCTCAGTCTTATTCCATCCTATTGAACCTAATTGGAAGTTATTAGTAGTTACCTGACCAGAGCCGGTTACACTAAAACCATTTCCAAAGGGTACATCTGGATTTGTAACTGTTACACTAGTAAGGTTGACACTTCCTGCTATATTGGCACCTACACTAAAACCAGTTGTAGTATTAAGGCCAGAATAGGAATTGTTAATATTAACTTGAGCATTTCCGTGAAGATTAGGGCCGATAAAACCACCTGAGTTATTTCCAGAAAGAGTACCTGTATAAAAACAATTCTTAATATTGATTGTGCCTCCATTTTGTCCAGCGTTTGGACCTATTATTCCACCTGAATTCTCTCCGCTAATATTACCTACATTATAACAATTCTGGATTGTTATTGAACCCTGTACACCATTATGAGAAGATACTAATCCTCTACCAGCTATTCCTCCACAGTTAGCACTAGTAATATTACCTTCTATAAAGCATTGTTCTATTACGTTACCTGAAGTTCCTCTGCCATAGTTTTCTTGACATATTACACCAGCTCCCTCAGCGAGAGTTCCATTTGAACCAAATGACGCACCAAATCTTTTAATGACAGTATCAGCTATTTGACTATTATGTACAAATCCAGGATAGTTTGGTACATTTATTGTAATGCTTTGACCAAAATTACTATCTGAATTACCTTGTAATACTGCTCCATCTCCATTCATGATAAAATAATGGTTGACATTTTGTAATTCAAGATCAGATGTTATTGTAACAGTTACATTACTATTGATTGCCAATGGCCAAGTATACTGTACAGTTGGATTATCTGTATCTACCAAATAGGGATCTGATGGGTTTATTTGTTTAAGACGGATATCACTCGTGATCGTTGTTGGCAATACATTCACAGTTCTTATTACAGGTATAGCAGCATTACCCGCAGAATCTGTTACAGTGTACGTAACTGTATATGTTCCAATGACATTCATATTGACTGTAGATAGGACCTGAATATTATTGGTTAGGGTTGTATTGTTATCCCTATTGTCACTGGCAACTGCTCCAGCATCAGTGTATACATTAAATAGTATAATATTTACAGGATTTATTCCATTAAGTGATATCACCGGCTTTGTACTATCAACTACCTGAACTGTTCTTGTAACCTGATCGGCAGCGTTGCCTTGACTATCAGTAATATTGAATGTAACAGTGTATGTTCCTAATATTGCTGTATTAACATTATTTACAGTAACTAGATTTTGAGCATTATCTCCATCATAATTATCACTGACTGTAGCACCAGGATCACTATATACTGATAAATACTCAGTAGTAACATTACTATCTCCTATAAGAGTGATAATAGGTTTTGTGGTATCAATCACATTTACAGTCCTGGTTTTAGTTATTGCTACATTACCTTGTGTGTCAGTTACATTATATGTCACATAATATGTGCCAAGAATACTTGTATTAACATTACTAGTCTTATTTATAAGGAGTGTTATATTACCATCAAGATTATCACTAGCCGTAGCACCAGCATCATTATAAGTAGAACCTGCCTGTATACTAATAGGATTAGCACCAATAATAGTAATCACCGGATTTGTAGTATCTATTACGTTAACAGTTCTTGTGACTTCATCGGCAGCATTATTTTGTGAATCTGTTACATTGTATTTTACTGTATATGTGCCTAATGCGGCTGTATCTACAGTAGAAGTAGCTACAATTTGATTAGTTAGATCAACGTTGTTATCATGATTATCAGTACATGTAGCTCCAAGATCAGTATAGGTGGTTCCTGCCTGATGGTTAATAGTAGTAGCACCATTGATTGTTATAACAGGTTTAGTAGTATCGACAATATTCACGGTTCTTATTAGTTCTGGAGCAGAATTACCACCAGCATCTGTAAAATTATATTTTATTTGATAAACCCCAACAGCTGACGTATCAACACCAGATTGAGCTACATCATTCTTAAAGTAGGTAATTATTACATCATTAGATCGATCATTGTTATTATCAAGAATAGAAACTCCACTCTCATTATAAGTACCGCCCGCTTCTACTGTTACAGTAGCATTACCTTGGATTGTCATTACAGGGACTGTAGCATCTATTATATTAACTGTTCTTACAGCTGTTACAGCCTGATTAGATAATGAATCTTGAACATCATATAGTACTTGATAGGTACCTATTTGATTTATATTTACATTATTTTGAACTATTATAGAATTGGTTAAATCGCCATCTCTATTATCAGTAGCTGTAGCAAGAGGATCATTATATACAACTCCTGCTTGTATACTTATAGGTGATACACCAAAATTCCTAGATAGTACCCATTCTATACCACTATTAATTACAAAATATGAATTGATATCAGTAGAATTACCTACATATTCACCAGGGGCTGCCCAAACATTTTGTTGACCGCCAGTGTATATATTTTGGTCTACATTTGTTCTATTATCAATCATTGACCATGGTCCATTTACACTATCTGATGCTTCTAATTTCCATCTTGTGGCTCTTCCGGCTGTTTCGACTCCCCATCGATATCTTGTAACTGCCTTAGCACTACCAAGATCCATGATAATAGATTCATTTACATCCATAGTACCATACCAATTAAGTGATCCATCTACAATACCAGAAGCACTAAACGTGTTTGGTTGTCCTTCTACTAAAGAACCAACATTATAGATACCATCGGGAATATGTGTACCTAAAACAATCTCAGTATTATTCCATAACTGAATTTCATTTATTCTTATTTGAGAACCACTTGTACTTGCTGTTGGTGTCCACTTCCAATATCGAAATTCAGTAAAACTATCAGATTGAGCACCTATGATATCACCTCCAACTGTACTAGATAACGTCAAAGATGATACAGTTGGTACTGTTTTAACATAATATGTTGTATTACTTTGAAATACAGCTACTCCATTATTTGTAACCCCGAATCCGGTATCTGTAAAATTCACAGTATTACCACTTACTAATCCATGCGCTGTAGTTGTGTTCCAGGTATTATTAATTTGACTAAAAGTAACAGTTCCTAACGAAACTATATAAGCATTCATTGTGATAACCGGTGGCGTTGTATCAATAATGTTTAAAATTCTTGTGATAGGTGTAGCTACATTATTTTGACTGTCTGTAACATTGTATGTAAGAGTATATTGACCCAGTCCTGAAGTTGTTGTAATATTAGTTATCTCTGGGAAGGTAAAAAAAGTATTCTCTGCGTTACTACTAAATTCACCCCCATTTCTTGCCCAAGTACGCTGAAGTGTAACTGTATTAGACACAAGATTACCAGCAGAAAGTTGATTTACTTGACTTCTATCATCGATCATTGTCCATGGTCCGTTTTCTGATGTAGATGCTTCAAGAGTCCATTTTGTTGGTCTAGTGTAATAGCTAACATTACCTTCTGAACCCCAATTTCCATAAAATACCATAAAACGATACTTAGTGATATTAGGATATGATCCGGCATCAGCAAATTTAAATGTAACGAAACTTTCTTTGGTACCATGATCAGCAAATATCACTGGATCAGCAGTCGCTACATTTGAAGTAAATCTTGATATTACCATACTTGCGGTATTTGTACGGTCTACAACAGTTGATTCAGAAGACCCTCCTCCCCATACATGTGTAGTGTCACTCCATAGTTGGAATTGACCCATCCATGGCTTTTCACTAAAAGTATTAGGATCAGGTACATTATTTTCGATAATAGTAAATTTCCAATATTGATACCTATATTCAACGCTAATCGCTCTTTGTATATTACCAGTTATATTTCCATCTCTATTATCAATTGCTGTAGCACCCGGGTCTACATAAACACTACCATACTGTAGATTGACTGGATTTTGACCTACTAATGTTAAAACAGGAGGGGTAGTATCAACCACAGTCACTGATCTAGTGACTGGATCAGCAGTATTTCCCTGAGAATCAGTAACATTATAAACAATATTATATGTGCCCAAACTCTCAGTATTAACTGTTCCTACTGTTTGTATGCTTGATGTAAGATTACCCGGCTCCCCAGAACTAGTGAGGGTATACAACTTGGGTATATTAGCTCCTATTGCTTCTGCTATAGGTGGAAAATTTGCCACAGTATTATTTGATACAGGTCCTACTGAAATACCCTTATATACAATTCCTGTGCCAATTTGTACATCACCTGTATCATCGGCAAGTACGTTAAAATTTTGGATTGTTCCGTTATTATTCCATGTATAAGTTCCTGTTGGCAGACTAGCTATTTCAGTTCCTCTAAACCATTGTGAGCCAGCATTTATATAACCTAGTGTTACTGTATAGTTAGTTGCGATGAAATTATCTGTTGCTGTTGCTCCATCGTCAGTATATGTACTTTGATATTCGATGGTTAGAGGTGTTGAACCAGTAAGAGTGATTATTGGTTTTGTAGTGTCAACAATGGTAACTGTTCTTATAACTGTAGTTGCTGCTAGATTTTGTGAGTCAGATACATTATATGTAACAGTATATGTGCCCAGTGTATTTATGTTTACAGTATTTGTAGTAACAATAGATGATGTAAGATTACCATCTCTATTGTCAGTGGCTGTTGCCCCATCATCTACATATGCTATTCCAGCTTGATGAATCACTGTACTATCACCTAAGAGCGTAATAACTGGAGGGGTATTATCGGCAACGATTACATTTCTTGTGCTAGACACAGTATTTGGGGTTTCTGAATTATCAGTGACAGTATAAGTAACTACATATGTGCCTAAAACAGTCGTATCAACTTGGGCTATAGTACTACCGTCCTTACTTATTGTTGTTACTATAGAACTTGTCAAATTACCATCCGGATTACCAGCAAAATAGTTATCAGAGGCAGTAGCCCCAGCATCAGTATAAACTGAATTGTATTCAATTGTAATAGGATTAGTACCTAATATATTAATGCTTGGAGGAGTTGTATCAATAACATTAACTGTTCTTGTTACAGTAGTAGCAGCATTGCCAGATGGATCAGAAACATTGTAATTTATTGAATATGTACCTAGCACCGCAGTATCTACAGTTCCTGTAATTACAATACTAGTTGTTAAGTCGCCAGCATAAGCATCACTAGCAGTAGCATTTGGTTCAACATATGTATTTCCTGCCTGTATGAGCATGGGATTGTCTCCTAATAAGTTTATCACAGGTGGGGTACTATCCACTATGTTTACAACTCTTTGTACTTGAATAGCTGGATTACCCTGTGTATCAGTAGCATCGTAATTAGTTGTATATGTACCTATTACGGCAGTATTAACTGCTTGTCCTGATACGTTAAGTGTAATAGCTGAACTGGCATCGTAATTATCAGTTATTGTCGCAGAAGGGTCAGTATAACTATGGCCTACACTTAATGTAAATCCTGTTGTTCCGTAATATCTCTCTAGAGTCCAAGTTCCTGATGAATCACTTTCAGCACCTATAATAGTACCATTTTCAGTTGCGGATAATTTGACTCCAGTACCATTACCTAATACTTCAACTATATAGTAGATTGTATTTAAAGTAAATTGGGTTGTACCAGTTGTTTGAACACCCGTACCTATGGCATTAAATCGAACTCTGTTACCTACGCTTAAGCTGTGAGTAGTATTATAATTCCATGTGTTTGATGAAGCCTCAAAAATAAAATTTCCTACTGTTTCGGTGAAGGGATTAAGAGATATCACTGGGGCTAGATTATCAACAACAGTCACAGCCCTAGTTTTTTGAGTAGCAGCAATTCCGGATGTATCAGTAACATTATAAGTAATGGTGTATGTACCTAATGTGTTAGGATCAACTGTATCGCCACCAACTACAACCGTTAAGCTTTGATCATAGTTATCACTTGCCGTAGCACCTAATTCATTGTAGGCATTTCCATATAAAAGCTGGATTGATGAACTTCCATTTAATGTTATGACAGGTGGTGTAGTATCTCTAACTATAACACTTCTGGTTAAAGATGTACTATTTCCCGTAGAATCAGAAACTGTGTATGTTAGTGTGTATGTATTAAGAGCAGAAGTGTTTACTGTTCCTGTAACAACAACACTAGATGTAACATCACCATTAAACAAATCTGTGGCAGAATAGCCAGGTTCTTGATAAGTGCCTTCATATTCAACATAAACTGGATTATCACCAGTTAGTGTGAGAGTAGGAGCTATTGTATCTACAATGTTGACTGTTCTTGTTTTTTCAATAGCAGCATTGGGAGGAGTTTGACTATCATTAGTATTATATAATATTTCATAAACACCAATTTGACTGATAGGAATTTCTGTAATACTTGTTGATATATTATAGAATGATGCTGCGCTATTATCAGTAGCAGCATCTAATCCGGTAGTACTCCATATTCCAAAACCATTAGTCTCAGTCATATTTCCAGCAGTAAATTGATCAGCTGTTTTATCATCTACCATTACATCCCATGGTCCCTGAGATGAAGAAGATGCTTCTAATTTCCATGAACGTGGACGCATTCCTAGATCATTCACAGCAAATCTGTATTTAGTAACCTCGGTAGCACTTAGCAAATCCATAATGACAAATGAGGGATTTGTAGACCATTGGACAATAGATCCGACAGTATATAGAGCTTCAGGATTATTAAAATACGATGAAGATGAACTTGAGATTATGGTTGATCCACTTCCAGCACCCCATACTTGCGTAGAATCTGACCATAATTGTACATTACCCATTCTTATCGAACCACCTGATCCAAGATTGTTACTACGATTTTCAAGAACTGATAATTTATAGTATCTGTAATTAAACTTTTTTCTGAATGTGGTAACAATTGATTGTGTTACAAGAGTAGATTCATCATAATTATCAGTAGCTGTTGCTCCTTGATCAGTATATGTAGTGTTTACTTCATGATTAATAGTTGTATCACCTGTGATTGTTATAACTGGAGAAGTTGTATCAACTATACTTACCTGTCTGGTGTTTGTATTTGTATTATTTTGAGTGTCAGTAGCACTATACGTATAGGTGTAGGTACCAAGTTGATTTGTATTAATATATGTAGAAGCTTCGCTATTAAACTGAATAGTGCTTCCCATACCACTGTGAACACCGCAATGATAGTATAAAGGATTTGGGAGTGTACCATCACTGGGAACGGTATAGGTTAAAACGCCATTGGGTGCTATAGGGTTTCCATTAGCATCAGTTGATCCTGAAATAGTAACATTAGTATTATATTGGTTAGTTAAACTACCCCCAGTACTATTAGTTGTTAAAATAAATGGATGATTAGTTGGTTGTGAAGCCTCCCAACTAAATGTATATGTTTGCCCAGGTGTTAATGTAATAGAATTTTGAATAACGCCATTAAGAGCATACTTGTTACCGCTATTTGTTGTTACAACTGTGATTATAAAATTAAATGAAATAGATGTTTGAACATTTGATAAATCACCTAAACTTCCCTCACCTGTTATTGTGTAAATAGCTTCATCAACACTTTTTGCTGTAGGTGGAAAATTTTGAACTACACCATTTACAACAGGTCCTACTGTAATACCCTTTCTATACTGGTTATAACTAGAATAATCTATTGTCCAAAAAGAAGCAGTATTGCTTTCACTTACATCTGTATTTGATGGTATGTTAAGTATTACCCATGGTTGTCTATTATTTACTGGTACATCACTATATTGATGTATCAATGTTCCATATGTACCATCACTAAAACCTGACGCGGAGGGATCAGTTGGATCAAGATTAGAACCTCTTAACGTCCATTGGGCAACTCTTCTGTTCTGAGTATTATATACACCTTGTAGAACTCTATATTTTGTTACAGGTTTAGCTTCACCTAAATCTAATACCACATACCAGCCGGTTTGAAATTCAACAACACCGGATTGATGATTACTTGGATACGTCGCATTTCCAGTGATATGGTCATGGTTAGTTGATGCAAGACTAAGTGGTCTTATAATATAGTAATGTGTGGCTGCTATAGTAGTTGAAGATGATCCTCCCCATACCTGTACGGTATCATTATATAATTGTATAGCAGTTATAGCTGCCGGATCACTTGAATTAACTGTATTTACTCGATAATACCAATATCTATATTCAGGTATATTAGGAATAGTAATATCCTCCGTATTATCAGCGTTAAGTTCAAAGCCTTTTATAGTGCCATCATCATTCCAATTATATAATCCAGTAGGCAAAGAGGCTACCTCTAGTCCTCTATACCACTTAGCGCTAGAGGCAAGATAACCTAAGGTCACACTATATGAAGGTCTTACAAAAGTATCAGTAGCTGTGGCACCCTGATCAGTGTATGAACCCTCATACTGTACATATACAGGGTTAGAGCCTGTAACAGTAATCACAGGAAGTGTATTATCTACTACATTGACGATTCTGGTAGCTGTTGATGAATTACCAGCTGTATCAGTAGCTGTATATGTAACAGTGTAAGTACCTATTTGTGAAGTATTCACTGTAGATGTAGGAGCGCCTAATGTTATAGATCCATCGACATTATCTGTAGCGGAAGCACCAGCATCAGTATAGGTTGTACCCGCATCATGTGTTACGGTACTTGAGCCTGTGAGAGTAATCACAGGTGCGATATTATCAACAATTGTAACAGTTCTCGATAATTGAGGAGCAGCATTCCCACCTATGTCTGTATAATCATAAAGAATAGTCTGTGTACCTACGCTTGATGTATCTACAGTACCATTAGTAATTATGACATTGGACGATACATCATTTCCATTATCAGTAATAGTTACACCAAGCTCTGTGTATGTTCCATCTATATTTACATTAATAGCATTGCTACCAATAAGATTCATAACTGGTGTTGTAGTATCAACTACATTTACAGTTCTGGAGGAAGTTGTCGTATTACCTAGACTATCCTGGGCTTGATAAGCCACAGTATAAGCGCCTAGAGTAGATGTATCTACATTGTTACTTGTAGTTGTTACATTAATAGCACCGGCATCATAATTATCAGTGGCGGTTGCTCCAGGATCTACGTATGTTTGTCCTATCTGGATGTTTACAGTTTCTACACCCCCGAGTGTTGAGTGTTCTGTTAATGTGATGGTAGGTCCTGTAGTATCGACTACATTAACAACTCTGGTTGCTGTTGATACATTACCAGAAGAATCAGTGGCGCTGTATGTAATAGTATACGTACCAAGTACAGAGATATTAGGATTTGTTGCTGAGATATCTGAATTAACTGTTACAGATCCATCAACAGCATCATTTGCCGTTACACTAGCATCTGTGTATACAGTTCCGGCTTGATGGGTTGCGGGATTCAATCCAGTGACTGTGATCACGGGTGGTGTTATATCAGCATTTGTTATTATCCATGGTACACTAGTTGAGGTAGTGTCAGGATCAGCCCAAGAGCCTGTTTGTCCGACTGTACTAGTTGCTACAGCTGCGGTTGAAAATTCACTATCAGACCATGTTCCTGGATTAGCTGTGGCTGTTAGATTTGTTACGCTTACTCCTGTCTCACCACTACTAGAATTATATGCGGATGTACCTGATGTTGCTACTATGTTGTTTAAAGTAACTATACCCCATGTATTATTTGTAGAAAAATTACCAATAGCATAACTAGAGTTACCACCGGTAGCACTTACAGTTCCATAGATATAACAATTTTCAATGGGACCCAAACCCTTGGTATTCTCAGTGCTTGATCCAAAAATACCACTATTGTCAGAACCAATAATGTTTCCCCGAACTACACAATTTGTGACTTTTAAACCTCTATCAGCATTACATCCTATAAGACCAGAACAATTGCTTTCACTTAAAGTTCCTATATTACCACTTGTATAACAATTTTTTACATGTAGTTTTATGTCAGTAGAACTACCACTAGAACCGTTTAGAGCCCTAGTACCCACCAGACCAGAAGTAAAAGATCTATCTATATCGCCTGTGGTCCAACAATTTTCAATAACACTTGTAGAACCAGTACCGTGATTTCCCATAAAACTATCTCCAGTTAACCATCCAAAACCAACAGTAGCAGTAGAATTAGCTAAGGTTCCTGTACTGGCTGTTATACCCATGTTTTTGATAGTAAGTCCGGACTTACCGTGGGATGATTTGCTATAAGTTGTTCCAGCAATGAGACCTGACCAGTTAGTTGTGGTAATATCTACTGTGTAATAAGCGCCATTTATGGTTACATTATCACCCCTAATATAGAATTGATGAGTCGGATTGTCAACAGTCATATTTCCACCGAATGTCACTGTAACATTATCCTGTAAATAAAAAGGCCATGAGTATACAGTTGTTCCGTCACTTAGTTTTCCATCATTAGCTCCTCCACTGATTTGAGTTAATGTTACATTACTATTAATTGTACTCATATATATATATATATTTATATATTATTTAAATACATATATAGAGGTTAGTTTAACAATTTTTGTATAGTATTTACAATACTAAATCTATAAATAATAAAATAAATCAATGATATAATTATACTTGGTAAAACCCAATTTTTAAATTCAAAGAGTCCTTCAAAGCTCTTTTTTAAATTATTTGATTTATAAACAATAGAATTTTCTCTTCTTGTAACATCCCCCTCTTTACAAGCTACTACATTAATTATACATTTCTTTGGTGTACCATCCGCAGGTTTCACACATCCCTTTTCTTTGTTAGCTTCTCTTTCCTCTTCTGTTGTTTTTTTACATTTGGCTCTAAATTGTTCATAGAATGTCTGTATTTCGCTAAATCTTGGTATATCTTCTTCAGGTACACCTAGTTTACGATTAACCATATTATGGATTTTGTATAACCAGAGACATAAATCTCGTCTGGTATTAAGATAATTATCGATAGGAACCTTTTTAACAAATTCTTTATATGATTCTCTACAATACTTACATGGTAAAATATTTCCGATTGACATAAAAAATCTTTTATAGTGTTCTTTTTTGTACGCGTGATCAAAATTTCCATCATTAATAGCATATGGATATCCAAATGTTACACAATGTAAAAATAACCAACCAGTAGGTCCCCATACTTTTGTCATCATTCCATTATCTACATTAGGATCAACACATCTCATATCACAATTATTTCCATGTAATTTACAAACTTTTATATTAATAGGATTCATTTATTATATACACAGGTAATAAAAAATCATGAGCGATTAAAATTAGCTAATTTAATCTATTTTGGATATTCATTTTCATGACATAGATATGTAATATTCAGTGGAACAGTTCTTCCTAGACGTTGTGCCCTTCCGATGACTTGCTTTTCTAAATCCTTTGACATTCGATGATATACTAAAATATCATCCGCAAATTGTAGATTAAGTCCAGCACCAAAATTTTGCGCATTTAACAACAATACTTGAAAATGACCAGATTTAAACTTATCAATTATACTAGCAATTCTATACCCTGAACCATTAATAAGTGAATATGATATATTATTTTCAGCAAACCTGTTCATTGTGTCTTTAAAAGTATTTCCATACTCAGAAAAGACTAGGATTCTTTTATGCTTGTTTTCACTAATATATTTTATTAGAGCATCCATTTTCATAGGAAGGTCATCTTCATTTTTTTCTACTTGATTTTTTTTTTGTTCAGACTCGATTAAATGTACTTTATTGATATCTATAGGTGTTCTACACAGTGGACACTCTTTGTTTTTACTATGAGATAGTGCTGTTCCAAGGCATTCTAGACAAAAGACATTTTGACAACATCTGGTTAAACATGGATTAGATACAGTACATGAGCATATAGGACATTGTTTGTCTTTACTACCAGAAACCCTTTCCTCAATTCCTTTGATTTTAGATAGTGTATCATTAAGCCTCTGAGTGTTTTTCTCAATAGACTTTTCAAGCGCTTTTTCTTTACTAGACGCTAATTCAACAAGTTTTTTAAGGTCTTCCAGAGAGGGTTCTTCGTCTTTTTTAACATACGAGTCACCCTTACTTTTGACAAGTTTTTTGAGATTTTTATACTTAGTTTTCGCTTGTTTTTTTTCTGACGACTTTATTATGAGTTCTGCCTTTTTCGTTTCCAATAACTTCATTAAATCATCACGTTCTCTATATAACTTTTTATTTACAAGATTCAAAATATTCTCTTCGCTGTCTCCACTTCCAAGCAACTCTTTTGCTGTTTCTATATCACCCGCATTGAGCGCGTTTAATACATTTTTATCTACAGACGAACTGATTGCCAAAAGTTCAGGAGGTGTAAAACATTTAATGTATTTTAATACTGGCTCGGGAATAGTAATTGAATCATTTACAAAGTCCAGATTATTTCTAACAAGCGTTTTCAATATTCTGGTGATATTAGGACAATAACTAGAACAATGATCTCCATAAACAGTCTTATTTAATACTTCTTTTAAAAACCCAGAACCAGGAATACCAGTGGAAATCCTTTTACTAGTATATGCCTCATATACTGTTTTTCCTTTAGGATATAAGATATTATTAATAGATGATGTTATAAACCATACAAATTTACCATATACATAGGGAAATGAAGGAACCTTAATAGAATCTACTTCATCTATTATTACTCGTTGAAAATGATATCCTTCATATAACTCAATGTGTTGTACACAAGAATCTAAAAATGCCAAATTTTCAAGATGATCATAATCGATAGATTCTAATAATGTTTCCAGATTATTCTTATAATTTTGAGTAAGGGTTTTTAGGGTATCTATATCTAATGTATGTTTAAAAGAGTCCTCAAAATTATAATTTAGACTATTTATCTTTTTCAATAACACATCCTTTGTCACATGTTTATGCTGCTTATCGACTGTGTATTTATAGTTAGGATAGTCATACACACTATTGAGTACTTCTAAAAATTCCCTTAGCATTGTCGACTTTACACAAACTATTGTCTTTTTGTTTAGAATATCTTCAATAGACTTTTTATCTGCTTTGGGAATTTTGTCTTTCCTATCTATTCCATAATATGATAATTTAGTAGAATCACGTATATATCCTATCCACTGATGATATATATTATGGGGCACAACTAGAAGATTACACTTAAATTCGGTAACGTTTTTATTAATAGTAAATCCCTCTAACCTGAATGATGATTTATTATAGGTTGCTAAATTATTACACATATAATATTGATTTTCCCAGATTGAGTCTACATTAGGTTTGATAGCAATAAGTGAAAGCATCTCATATGATTTACCACTTCCTACATTATCACATAAGAACAGTGTGTTCATACGATTTGACAATCTGTATTTATAATTTTCTCTCTGTAACATTTCATATACAGTTCTTTTTTGATGCGCACGTAGTTCAATCTTAATTTCATCTGGTGTTTCTATATATTTACCACTTGGTGATATTGTACCATATTTACCTATTTCAGAGACAATTTTCGAATAGTTACTTGTAGAATAATGCATGTGTCCAAATTCCGGATTACAAAGAATTGGGTCTTTTTCATTTGTTTTAGGTAAAGATAACTTAACATATAGATTATTTATTCCCTCTTTTTGACCATACTTATCTTCAAAGTCATATGCCAATTCTGCCATTTTTTTTACTTTTAAAATCAAGCAAAATAAAAGATCAAATTTTTAAAAACATAAAAACCTTTTCGTTAATTTAAAATAATAGACTATAAATTTCTAAGTTTTTCTATTATAAGAATGGGAATATGCTTATCCCAGTGTATATCTGGTATAGACCAGGTGTATGATCCGGCTAAAGATAATGTAAAAACACATCCTTTAGACAAAACTTCCGATTTTTCTGAGAATAATACTAACTTTTTGCCAAGAAACGCATCAAGACTTAATTATGATCCAGATGCTATTTGTAGAATATGTTTTTCTGATAATGTAGATAATCTTGAAAATTTCTGTGATTGTAAGGGTAGTATTAAATATATGCATCGAGAATGTCTGATTAAATGGATGGAAGCCTCTAGAAACAATGTATGTAGAGTATGTAATAAAGAATTTAACATATACAAAAAAATAGATAGGCAACCAACCTCCCCTAAGGATATTGAACCACCTCCATTATTGGACAGTGATTTACTATCCATGTCTAGACAAAGCAGACGAGTATTTAATATGGAATTGCGTAATAGAAACGTCCAAAATGTTATAGAACGTTTAGGATATAATCCTGTTATAAATTTACCAGGATCAGTATAGTAACTTTATAGAAAGATGACTATAAAATTATTATATTTATTCAGTCTTTGGATCTTCACCGGTTCTATCGCCTTTGTTTCCACCACGACCTCTTCCACGACCACGGAAGGTACCACGCTTTCTGAGCGTGTTTCTTGGTCTCTCACAAAGAAGAGGACCCATGTTAAGACCGGTTACATTTGATGCTAGGGTTTTACCAGATTCATCAGTAGTGGTACTATATTCTACATATTCACCTTGGGTGAGGGTTTTATATACACTTTCCTTTACTTTAAGTTGGGAATGATGAACAAAAACATCACTACCAGATGATGTATCAGTTAAAAAGCCATATCCTTGGTTGGGGTTGAACCATTTTACACTGGCCGTGTTGCGTTGAGTAGGTACTTCACTTGACATATGTATAGTTTTTTATACATAAATTAACTTTAAATAGTTATCGGATAAATTTTTAAAAAGTAAATATCTTGTTATATTAAATGAACAGTATACTTAAAGTTTTTGTATTTATTTTTGCTATATTTATAATACTACATTATAGAAAGTATGTAAACTACACAAAAACTTATGAAATTGAACAACAAGAGCTTGATTACATCAAGGGATCAGAATTATACAATACCGGTAATTTATTAGTAATAACATTTATAGAAAATATTCCATTGATCAAAAACGTTGAATTGTATAAACTTTTCTCTCCATTAAGTTTTAATAAAAAGCAATTTGCTTATACATTTACAGATAGTTATGTATGTCATAATAATGAACTATGTTTAATAAGACCTAAAAAAGAGATAACATTGGAATTTATCAATCCTAAATTCAAGACGCACTTTAAAAAGGTGTCAAAAAAAGACAATCTAACTAATTATACACTTCATAAGGATAATTATAGTAAGGTTCAATCTATCCAAATAATAGTAAGAGAATACAACATACTGTATATCCCCCGATTTTGGCTTTTTAAAAACAATGAACAGGCAAATATTGATATGTTTTTATGTGATAATATATTTACTTTTCCGTTTTCACTTATAAATTAAACTTTTATTATATATATGATTGACCCTACGTTGAAAGTGATAGCTCAAAGAGCGTTATGTAATAAAATGATATGTAGAGAATGTTATGCTAGATTACATAAAGATGCTAAAAATTGTAGAAAATGCCATTCTACGAATCTACGCATAAAAAAACAACTGAAAAAATAATAAGATGATTTAAGGATTTTATATTATAAAAGTATAATATAAAATGGCTGGAGGTTTACTACAACTTAATGCTACTGGTGCTGAGAATAGTTATTTAACAGGCAATCCCCAGATAAACTTTTTTAAAAATGTATACATGCGTCATACTAATTTTGTGACTAATAATTTTCATATATATCCATATGATAGAGAAAATTTAAGATTTAATCAGCCAACTAAATTAAGATTCAAAATTCCAAGGAACGGTGATTTAATTAATCATACTATCCTAAACATAAGTCTTCCTGAGATATTTTCGGAACAAAATCTAAAAATACAATTTATTGATAATCTCGCTGAAAATATTATAAAAAGCGCCAGATTGTACATAGATGATCAGTTAATACAGGAAATAAGGGGTGAATACATCTATTGTTACAATCATCTGTTTAGAAATCCAGAAAGTAAAGACATAATTAGTTCTATGGAATTTACTAACCAAAAATTAAATAATCCTGTTGGAAACATAGATAATAGTTATCAGTTTAGTGTTAACAATAATACTACATATACTAAAAATGGTATAACATACATAGAAAAAGGTTATCAAAATAAGCCAACAATTAAAGCAAACACACTAAATATACCTCTACCCTTCTGGTTCTGTAAAGAGTATGGATTGTCATTGCCAATTATAGCTCTAAAGTATAGTATTGTATATATTGATATTGAATTAAGACCTATCCAGGATTTGTTCCTAGTACATAGAACAGAGTCAGTAACTATACAAAATTCTAATTTAGTAGCACAAACTCAGATAACAAGAGAATATCTAGAAAGACCTGGTGATGATTTTAACATATCTGATTATCTTAATGGTAAAGAATGGATTATAAATGCGAACCTGGATATTACCTATGTATTTTTAGATAATAAAGAAAGGGACAATATAGTAAACAACAACAATTTGTATTTAATAGAACAAATACAATACAGAGATTTGTCCAACATATCAGGTAAAAACCTTATAGAAATGTCACTATATCATCCTACTAAAGAAATAATTATTTTACCAAGAAGAACAGACATGCCAACAGTAAATAACTATACTAATTATAGCAATCTTGATTATAAAGATATAGACTATACTAGTTTTCAGACATATTATACACATTTAGCAAAAAATGGTGGAAATATACTAGAAAATCTGGGACAATTTAGAAGTAACGCAAATAATGATGATATTACATTTAATGGTAATACAATAGATGGTAAAAAGGGTTTCACAATAGATGATATAAAAAGTTTATCAAGTATATGGAAAACAAGAGCGAGTGTTAATATTCCAACTATTGATCGTGATAACTATTCTTTTTATGGAAAAAACATTATAGAAGATATACAAATACACTTTGATGGAAATAAAAGACTAGAAACAAAAAGTGAAAAATACTTTTCCTATGTTCAAAAATACCAACATCATAAAAACACAAGCATAGATGATGTGTTATTATATTCTTTTTCCATTGATCCAATGAAAACCCAACCTACTGGTTCTTGTAATTTTTCAGAAATAAAAAACATAGGCTTTGACATAACACTCAAAAGGCCTGAATTGTATAATGAAGGCTTTAAATATGATCTTACTTTTTGTATTATAAACTATAATATATTAGATGTCAGACATGGTAATGCTGGCCTTGTCTATGCTAATAGATAATTTAAACTAATATTTATTATAAATGTGTTTATAATAACTATTTACATGCTATTTTCAATATATTCACCAGCATCTCCTCCTAATTTGCTGCCGATTTCACTACCTACAGTTCCAATCTCAGAACCCATACCAAATTTACTTCCAACATATTCACCAGCGACTTCGCCGATATCACCACCTATTTGACTTCCAATTTCTTCACCAAAATCTGTCATTTATACATATAAAAGAGATATTTTTATGTAAAAATAAATTTCTATAAATTTAAAATACTTAATATATTAGGTTTTCTCTATATTTAAAACAAATTATATCTATATTATAAATGGGAGGTGGATCTCTTCAATTATCAGCTATAGGAAAAGAAAACAACTATCTGACTATTGATCCTCAAATAAGTATGTTTAAGGCAGTATATAAACTACATAATAATTTTGCTATGCAGTCAATAAGAGTTTCGTTTTTAGATAATGATAGTTTATCCTATCTTGATGATACTCGACTTAAACTCAAAATTCCTAAAAACGCAGAATTAATAAATACTATGTATCTAGACATAAAATTGCCTAGAATATTTAATGATAATACAAGCAATAAAAGACTTGTATGGATAGACAATTTAGCAAATAATATAGTAAAAAATGCCAGAATTCTAATAGGAGGAGAGGTTATTGAAGAATATGATAGTAATATGATGTATATATATAATGAAAATTTTGTAAACAACAGTAAATACGAATTATACAATAAGCTTACTAAAAAGCAAAAAACAACCACTCATGACATTGTGTATAGTAGTAGAAGTCAAACCTATACAGAGGATGGAAATACTTATATAAACAAGTTTTATAACAATGTCCCTAGTATTGATAATGAAAGATTAGTGATTCCTTTACCATTCTGGTTTCATAGAAATATTGGACTGTCACTACCTATACATAAGTTAGAATATGATGATATTATGATTGAACTTGTGCTTAGACCAATAAGAGAGCTTTGTTTAATAGAAGAAAAAAGTAATGCCCTAGTTTTTAACAATGCTAGCGATATAGATAACATTACAGTGGATAATAATTTAGCAAACAATGTATTTCATTATAGACTAACTAAGCCTGATACCAATCCAAATACAGTATACTCTTTCTTTGAAAACAATAGATGGATTATGGAACCCAATCTTGATATAAATTACATATTTTTGTCAGAAAGTGATAAGAGATTATTTTTAGATACAAGATTAGAATACATTGTTGAGCCTGTGATTAGGACGTCATTTGACAATATTGATGGTAGGGTTTCCCTTAAAACTAATCTATATCATCAAGTAAAAGAGTTATATTTTATACCACAAAGAACTGATATTAAGGATAGAAACCAATGGCTTAATTACACTAATAATGATAGTACAACCCATGATAACTATCAAGATTTTCAAACACGATTTTACGGATTAGCTTATAATCACTATTTAGCGCAAGCAGTGCCTAGAACTAACAATCCCATATATTATCTAGGCGCTTTCACAACTAATAGTGATAATACAGACTTAGTAATCACAGAAGGAAATCTTGAGGGAACAAGATGCTTTCAAAAAAAGGATATAGAAAATTTTATAGGATTATGGAATTACCGTAGTCTTCATGATATTCCATATATAAATATAAATAACCATAAATTCTACGAACAAGACATAATTGAGGATATTGAAATATTTTTTGATCAGGTTGAACGTGTTTCTAAGCAATCTAAACAATATTATGAATGTGTACAGCCTTATATAACCTCCCTAAACAAAAATATACCAGGTGTCTATCTATATAGTTTCAGTCTTAATCCAAAGGAATATCAGCCATCAGGAAAATGTAATTTTAGTCACCTAAAAGAAATCATACTTAATACGACTCTAAAAGATACAAGTCAAATAGAGACAAGTAATACCTACAAATATAATCTAAATGTATATTCTAAATATTACAATATTCTAAGTATAAACTCGGGTACAGGAAGACTGTTGTTTAGAAATTAGACTTATTAAATAGATTATTTATTAAATCTAATCAAGAAGATTACTTTCTTTAAGAGCTCTGATCATTCTGGTAAGTCCGATACCACCTCCTGAACGCTCGAAGAAGCGGAAACTCAAAAATTCGTCAAGTTCCTTTTCAACTCTTTCCTTTGTAAAGTTACTGAAAAGAATATTAGCATATCTACCTTCGCTGATAGTGTGGAATTGACGTCTCATTTCCTCGGGATCGGATGATCTTTGAGCACTACCAATCGTCTCCATACCATTAAGGATAACATCTACCTTTTTAGCACTTCCACCCTCTACAGTTGATTCTTCATCTTGTTTCATGTTCCAGAAAGGAGAACTATAGTTAGGGAAATTCTTTAGGAAAAATACTGGTCCATATTCTTCACGAATAGCTTGTTCATGTTCGTGTTCGAGGTCTTTTACTTTGTATTTAGCCGCAACATCAACAAAGTCACCTGCTGGATATTCTCTATCTGTATAGAATTTGTTAAAACCGAGATGATCGAGAAGCTCCTTTTCCATTTGAATCATAGCATCCATTCCACCTGGCATTTCGAATTCAAACATTGGAAAGATTTTATCGTGTCTGCCCTCAACGGGATTGGGCTCATTTCTGTAGCTGGTGCTTACACAAAAGAAACCCTTAGCAGAGGGATTTTTAAGTAATTCGTATTCAAGCCACATTTGACCTGTTTGGGGAAGAGGCCAAACCTGTCCAGCGTAACTGTATGTAGATATAGTTTTTGGATCCTCACATGCTGCTAGAATACTAAGTCTTGTTTGTGTGTGTACTTCCAAAAATCCCTTCTTTTCGAAAAACGATCTCAGTTTTTGGACAGTCTTGCTAAAGTCACTAGGATCTATCATTCCGATTTTACCACTCATTATCTATAATTTATTGTATGAAAATTCCTTTAAGTAAAAAATATCAATAATTTATAAATAACAACACTAAGGATTTAAAAAACATATATATATAAATGACTGGGTCTCTACTCCAACTTGTTGCTATAGGTAGTGAAGATGTTTATATTACCGGAAACCCACAAGTTTCTTTTTATAAATTTGTATATAAAAGACATTCTAATTTTGCCATGGAATCTATCATAGTAAATTTTGATAGTGTTGATAAAAGACTATCATATGATAAACCAACTCATCTTTATGCTAAAATAGACAGAAAAGCCCCTCTGGTGTCTAATATATATCTTAAATTAAGACTACCTGATATATACGCTAGTAATGAAAAATTCAGATGGATAAACAATATAGGTACATCTATTATAAATTATGCTAAGATATACATAGGAAATACACTTATTGAAAATCTACATAGTGAATACATTACAAACTATTTTAATACACATTTTAACACACAGGCAAAAGGTAATATAAACAAGATGACTGGAAATACTAATGATATAAACACACCCTTTCGTAATTTAGAATCTATTTTTCCCATATACGAAAATCTTGATATAGAAAATGGAAAGTTAAACAGATACTATAATACCGTTCCATCAATAGAAAGACAATTATTATATATACCTATTCCCTTTTGGTTTTCAAGATATAAGGGTCTAGAATTACCACTAGTAGCTTTAGAGAATCAAAAAGTAAGGATAGAAATAGAGCTTAAACCTATAAATCAATTGTATTTAATTGGGAAAAAAGAAACAATTGTTATTGATATTCCTAAAAATGCTACCGAGGCTAACATTGATATGTCATTGGGAAATAGCAGATCGCATAACAAAAATGGAGAAGATCAATATGATACTAATACTTTTTATAAGTATAGATACTGTAAACCAGAAGACGCAAATGATGAAATCAGAAAC
>MDTG01138281.1_pt1 | contig 29966 bp, 29 predicted proteins | sample 811421 | NCBI WGS metagenome assembly MDTG01 (sample SAMN05326645, study PRJNA326480) | marine metagenome | isolation source: seawater | place: Pacific Ocean: South East | collected 2011 | reverse complement strand
TGCACTAGCTAATTCAAGCTGTATCCTGCTATCTATGGTAGATGGGGCTTTAAAATTAATTTTTGGTTGGGCGCAGCAAAAAGTTTCATCTACCACCCTATTCAAACTCTTCCCTTTCTCTTTATCATCAATGTCTTCCAACCAATACTTCAAAAAACCACTTAAGAAAATCTTCACATTGTGAAATAATTCAATCCTTTTAATGTTTGGAGAATATAAAATTAGCATGTCTGAAAATCAAGATCACGAAGTCTCGTTTGAAACAATTGTAGACTTTCTAAAGCAAAATTTTCGCTTCATTTCAATTTTGACCTTCATGTTCGCTTGCCTATCAATATTTTATGCTCTTTCAATTGATAAGTATTATAAATCCAATCTTTTAATGACCTCCTCATTAAGTTCAGGTAATCAATCATCTTTAATTGGCGGTTTGCTAGGATCATCTGATAAACCAAGTATTTCTAGTGGCAAGATAACATCCGAGGAAGCTATAGCCATATTAGGTTCAAGAAAATTTTTAGAAAAATTTGTGCTTGATAGAGATCTCTTAAAGATCCTTTTTTCTTCATCTTGGGACAATCAAAATAGTGTTTGGATAGGCTTAAATGAAGAATCGCCTCAAATAAAGGATGGTTATGAATTAATATCAGACTCTCTGAGTATAGATTTTGATAAAAGTCTAATAACTTTAACATTGATATTTCATGATGGAGATGAGGTTTCTAAAATACTCAATAATTTAGTTGATGATGTAAATGATCATTTAAGAAATCTTGCTATAGCGGAATCCTCCCTTAACATAGATTTCTTGAGAGAAGAAATTAATAAAACTCAACTCGCAGCTTCTAAAGAAATGCTCTATAGATTGGTCGAAAGTCAGACTCAATCAATTATGATTGCCAATACAAGAAAGGACTATGCCTTTAAAATAATTGATCCTGCAGTGAAACCTGAATCTCCTGCAGGCCCAAACAGAAAGCTTATAGTTATTATAGGGTCTATATTAGGAGGGATCTTATCTATAGCTATTTCTCTCGTTTTAAATTTCTATAAAAAATACAAGTCAACTTGAAAGCGATTGTAACTGGCGGAGCGGGATTTATTGGCTGCTCTCTCGTAAAAAAATTAATAAACGAATTCAATTACGAAGTTTTAGTCGTAGACAGTTTAACTTATGCCTCGCAAAAAGATTCTTTGTCTGATGTTTGGAATAATGATTTATTTAGTTTTGAGAAAGCTGACATTTCAGATCAAAGACATATAAAAAATATATTTTATGATTTTAAGCCTAATTATATTTTTAATTTAGCAGCAGAAACTCATGTTGATAGGTCAATAGAAGAACCAAAAGACTTTGTAATGACAAATATTCTTGGAACTTTTTCTCTTTTGGAGGAGTCTTTGAACTTTTGGAGAAGTTTACCTCTTAATCTTCAAGATAACTTTAAATTTTTACATATCTCAACTGATGAAGTTTTTGGAGATCTTGAAGATCATGAACCTCCTTTTTCTGAAGAAAATCGTTATGAGCCAAGTTCCCCTTATTCAGCTAGCAAGGCCAGCTCTGATCATCTTGTAAAATCATGGCACAGAACTTATCAACTGCCGATACTTTTAAGTAATTGTTCGAATAATTATGGTCCATACCAATTTTTTGAAAAACTTATCCCTCTTATGATTTTAAAAGCACTTAGAGGAGAAAAGCTTCCCCTATATGGTGCAGGTGATCAAGTAAGAGATTGGCTGTATGTCGAAGATCACGTTGATGCTTTGATCAAGATTATCCATGATGGGAGAGTAGGAGAAAGTTATAATGTCGGTGCTTCTTGCGAAAAAACTAATCTACAGGTAGTTGAACTAATTTGTTCTATCTTAGATGCACAAGTGGAATCTAAGCCCAGTAACATAACTAGTTTTTCAGAGTTAATTACATTTGTTGAAGATAGACCTGGACACGACAAGAGATATGCTATTAATCCTGATAAAATAAATAGGGAACTGCTTTGGAAGCCTCAAGTTGATTTCGAAACAGGTTTAAAGAAAACAATTGCTTGGTATCTCAAGAGGGTTGAGTTTGTAGATTATGAAGCTTCTAGGATAGGCATAGGACGAAAAAAATAGCCATGAAGGGAATTATTTTAGCTGGAGGAAAGGCAACAAGATTGACTCCTGTCACTGGAGTTGTCTCGAAGCAACTTCTTCCAATTTACAATAAACCTATGATTTACTACCCTTTGTCAACAATGATTTCTGCAGGCATTTCTGATATTTTAATCATTTCCAATCCCACAACCATTCCTCTTTTAAAGAACTTATTGGGAAACGGATCAAATCTAGGCATTAATTTGGATTTTGTAGAGCAATCTCAACCAAATGGAATAGCTGAAGCTTTCATTTTGGGAGAAGAGTTTATAGGGAAAGACCATGTCTCATTAATTCTTGGAGATAATCTATTTTTTGGAACAAGTTTGAAAGAAACTTTACTCAATGCAGCAAAAGAAACAACTGGAGCAACAATATTTTCATACAGAGTAGATGATCCCAGTGCCTATGGAGTAGTCGAATTTAATCAAAATAATGAAGTGCTCTCAATAGAAGAAAAACCGACATTACCCAAATCAAATTTTGCTGTTACGGGTTTATACTTTTACGATAACAACGTCATTGATTATGCTAAATCTATCAAACCTTCTGCAAGAAATGAATTAGAAATTACGGATGTAAATAAAATTTATTTAGCTGAAAAAAAACTTTCAACTGTTAGGTTAAGAACAGGAACAGCTTGGTTAGATACTGGCACCTTTGATTCTTTGATTGAAGCCTCATCCTTTGTCAGGACAATCGAGAAAAGGCAAGGAACATTGATAGGATCTCCTGAAGCGGAGTCTTTCAAGAACGGTTGGATTTCTCAGGCGAAATTTTCAAATCTGCTTGAAGGATATTCAGATAACAACTACAAAGAGTATCTAAGAAGACTTATCGAGGAGACTCATGGAAGTAATTAACACTAACCTCGAAGGACTCTTGCTTTTGAATCCTGATGTCCATGAAGACCAAAGGGGATATTTCTTGGAAACATTTTCCAAAGAAAATTATAAAGATTTAGGTATTAAAGATAATTTTGTTCAAGATAATCTTTCTAAATCTATTAAGGGTACGCTTAGAGGTTTGCACTATCAGCTCGAGTCTCCACAAGCCAAATTGGTTAGAGTTGTGAGAGGAAAGGTATTTGATGTTGCTGTAGATGTCCGCTCCGGATCAGATACTTTTGGTAAACATTTCTCTGTTATTTTAGATGATTTAACAAATAATCAATTATATATCCCAAAAGGGTTTGCTCATGGATTCTGTGTTATTTCTGAGGAGGCAATCTTTGAATATAAATGTTCCGATTACTATGCGCCTGATGACCAATTAGGATTGATATGGAATGACCCATTACTAGAAATAGATTGGCCTATAGAAAACCCGCTGATTTCGTTGAAAGATCAGAAACTACCTTCTTTGAGTTCCATTAAATCAATTCTTTTACCGAAATTTTAATGAATAAAACAGACGTAATTGTTACTGGGTCTAATGGGCAGTTAGGTCAAGAATTAAAAAATTGTTCAAAGAGTTATGGATTTAATTTTAAGTTTCTTCCCCGCGATAAGCTAAATATAGTAGATGAAAAGTCCATTATTAGAGAAATAATCAAATATAAACCTCGTGCAATAATAAATGCTGCAGCCTATACAAATGTGGATAATGCAGAAAAGGATGTTCAAGAATGTATGGAAGTTAATTCCCTTGGCCCTTATAACCTCGCTAAAATTTGTAAGGAAAACGATATACTTTTAATACACATCTCTACAGATTTTGTTTTTGATGGGTTTAAAGGCTCTCCTTATATAGAGACAGATGATTTGAATCCCCTAAATACCTATGGTGTTTCAAAGTTAAAAGGTGAAGATTTTATCCAGAGTTTGACAGACAAATATATTATCATTCGGGCAAGTTGGATTTTCGGAGTTCATGGTAGCAATTTCTTAAAAAAAATAATTGATATATCTTCTCAACGAAAAGTTTTAAATATTGTAGATGATCAAGAGGGTTGCCCGACATCCACAGAGTCTCTTGCTATTTGTATTCTCGATTTATGTAGTATTTATTTTTTAAAATCATATCTTCCTTACGGCATATATCATTTCTCTAATTCTCCGCAAACTAATTGGTATGAATTTGCAGAATATTTTCTTTATAAGGCCAAAGACATAGGATTAATTCAAGAGCTACCTATGCTCGCAAGAGTTTCGTCCGAAGAGTTTAATTCTCCTTCGATTAAACCTAAATATTCAGTTTTATCGACAAAAAAAATAACCAAAACTTTTAATTTTCATCAGTTTGAATGGAAAAAAGAGGTCAATAAGGTTTTAAAGACCTTGTATGAGAATAATTATGCGTAGTAAAAATTCTTCTTATAATCAGATTTTGAACCTTTGGGGTCATCTTGAATCAAGTCAGAGATTTAAACTCTTTACACTTTGCTTATTAATCTTATTTTCTGGATTTCTAGAAATTCTTACAATTGGATCTGTGGTTCCTTTCATGATGGCAATAGTAGATTCTGAATCCCTATATTCTAATCCCAACTTATCCAAAATATTAGACTTCTTTGAAATTGAAACCACTGTTCAATTAATTTTCTTTTTAAGTTCAATATTTGCTTTTGCTATTATTTCTTCTTCAATAGCCCGATTGGTGATTGCAAAATTTAACTTTAGATGGTGCTATGAGATCATCGCTTCGATAGCTGTTAAGGTCTTTAAAGTTTCCCTAGACCAATCATATTCTTTTCACCAAGCAAAAAATAGCAGTGAAACTGTTTCCGGGATAATTCAAAAAACTGGAAGTCTCTTGTCTGCATTAATTCTCCCTGTAATGGTTATTATTCAAACATCTATTTTGGTAATTTCAGTACTCATTACCCTATTTCTTGCTGTAGATATAAGTAACGTCTTTATAATATTTTTATTTGCTTGTTCTTATGCTCTATTTTCAATTTTCTTAAAGAAACGCTTAGATACTAATTCTTTCATAATTGCGGAGCACCAAGTAAAAGGTTTAAATGCTCTACAGGAATCACTGGCTGGCATCAAGGATTTAATCTTAAATGATGGTAAGGATTTCTATAGCTCAAAATTTGAACAAGCTGAAACTCTTTACCGCAGAAAGATTGGAGAAAATGCTTACATATCAGTTTTTCCAAGATTTTTTATCGAAGCTGCAGGAATTGTAATTATCATACTTATTATTGTCTTGAATATATCTGTAGGACAAAAACCTGAAACTATACTTCCTTCAATTGCAGTTTTAGCTCTTTCGGCACAACGGGTACTGCCCTATCTTCAACAGATGTATGCATCTTATGCGGCTATTTCAGGAAATAAAAAAGTTATTTCTGATGCTTTGGAGCAACTTAATCAACCAACTCCTAGAGTGAGTACTAGAGAAGATGGGATTTCTTTTGAGAAAGAAATTAAATTCAACAAAGTTTTCTACAAATACCCAAACACAGTGGATTATGTATTAAAGGACTTCAATTTAACGATTAAAAAAGGAGAGAAAATAGGACTTATAGGCACTACGGGTTGCGGTAAAAGCACTTCAGCGGATATTTTAATGGGCTTATTACAACCTGAAAAAGGACAAATACTTATTGATGGTAAAGATCTTCAAACTTTGAATCTAAAATCTTGGTATAAAAAGATAAGTCATGTCCCTCAAAAAATATTTATTTCTGATTCATCTATTAAACAAAATATTATTCTCGGTCATGATCATGAATATCGGAAAGAACAGAGGGTCAGTCAAGCACTGCGAGATGCTTCTTTAGAGGATTTTGTAAGTCAACTTCCAGAGGGAGAAAATACACAAACTGGAGAGGATGGCTCCCTTCTTTCTGGAGGACAAAGACAGAGGATTGGTATAGCTAGATCTTTCTTTAAAGGAGGAGACTTAGTTATTTTCGATGAGGCTACCAACGCTTTAGACAACAAGACAGAAAATATTATTGTTGAGTCCTTAGAAAAACTTGGCGAGGACAAAACAGTCGTTATAATTGCCCATAATCTTGATACAATTAAGAATTGCGATCAGGTTGTTATAGTATCAGAGGGAAAAGTTGTTGCAAAAGGACCCTACGACAAGATATCTGAAAATGATAGCTTTAAATCAATGATTCAATAAACAAACAGACATTAATTTATGGATAATTTTTTTCCTTCTGACAAGAAAGTAAGCCTTAAAGAGTTTCTGAACGACTATTCTGAGAGACTAAATCAATCTTTAATAAATATTGATGAATCTAGTTTGGATAAAGCCTTCTCTGCCTTGAAGGGCGCGATCCAAAATAAAGCAGCTATTTATACATGCGGTAACGGCGGATCATCTGCTATTGCAGAACACTTAGTTTGTGATTTTTTAAAAGGGGCTTCTACTGACTCTACAATTGATCCTAAAGTAGTGCCTCTTTTGAGTACTCCATTAATAACTGCGCTAGCTAATGACTTATCCTATGACAAAGTTTTTTCTTATCAACTAGAGAAATATGCAGAAAATGGAGACATTTTGCTTAGCGTCTCTAGTTCTGGGGATTCAGCGAACATTATTAATGCAATAAGAGCTGCAAAGGAACTAGGCGTAACTTCCTTAAGCTTTGTTGGTTTTGATGGAGGCAGAGCCTCTAAAGAATCCGATATATCATTACATGTAAGTTCTCTGAATTATGGTATTGTCGAAGATGCACACCACTCTTTAATGCATATTTTTGCGCAATACCTTAGGCTTCAAATGATTGATGATGATGAAAAATTAGGAAAAATTAAATTTTAAATTATGAGAGTTCTTTTAACTGGGGATCGCGGCTATGTTGGAACGGTACTATCCAAAGAACTACTTGATAGAGGTTATGATCTTGTCGGACTAGACTGTTGCTTCTTTGAAGAAAATCTTTTACTTCCTTTGCGACATGAATATCAGAAAATTACAAAAGATATAAGAGACATTGAAAAAAAAGATTTAGAAGGTATAGATGCTATTATCCATCTTGCAGGTCTATCTAATGATCCACTTGGAGAATTTTCTCCTTCTCTTACAGAAGATATTAATTATCAAGCCACTGTAAATTTAGTTAAATTAGCTCAAGAGTCCAATATTCAGAGGTTTATTTATGCTTCTTCGCAAAGTATGTATGGCATATCTGAATTTGAAGGTGAATTGGAGGAAGATAATAGTTTAAAAAATCCTGTTACTGCCTACGCTAAGGCGAAGTGGAAGGCGGAACAGCTAATCAATAATCATGCTTCAAATGATTTTCTAGTTACCTCCTTTAGACCTTCCACTGTATTTGGAGCTAGCGCAAGACTCAGATGTGATATTGTCTTTAATAATCTTGTTGCTTGTGCTTACACTACAGGCAAAATTGAAATATTAAGTGACGGAACGCCTTGGAGACCTGTTGTACACGTGAAAGACGTTTGTTCTGCGTTCATATCTGGATTAGAAGCTCCAGCAGAAATTTTAAATGGCAGAGCTTTTAATGTTGGTATACCAAATGGTAACTATACCGTTAGAGATTTAGCGGAAGCAGCTCAAAGAACCGTGCCAGGAAGTGAATTAACTTTCACTGGAGAACACGGCTCTGACTCAAGAACGTATCAAGTTTCTTTCAATCGCATCCTTACAGAATTAAAAGACTTTTATTCTCCACAATGGGATCTCGATAAAGGCGGAATTGAGTTAGTAAATTTTTTTGATGAAATAGGTTTTACAGAAGAGGATTTCAGAGGTAGGGGATGTGTTAGATTAAAGCAATTAAATCATTTGCAGGAGTCTAATCAGATTGATAACAAACTAAGGATAAAGTAAATGAAATTTAAAGAGTTAGATATAGCTGGTGTTTACTTAATTGAGCCCGAACCTTTTATTGATGATAGGGGTGCTTTTAGGCGACATTTTTGCCAGAAAGAATTTCTTGAGCATGGAATTGTTAATAATATGGAGCAGTCCAATGTTTCGGAAAATAATTTTGCAAAAACTTTGCGAGGTTTTCACTATCAGCTTGATCCTCATGCAGAAGGCAAAACTTTATCTTGCCTTAAAGGAAAGATTTATGACGTAGTTGTTGATTTAAGGCCTGAATCTTCAACTTATATGAAATGGATTTCGGTAGAGTTAGACGAAGAAAATAGAAAAAGTATTCATATAGCTCCAGGATGTGCTAACGCGTTTTTGACACTTGAAGATAATTGCTTAATTCATTATTACTGTTCTAAATCATATAATCCCGATTATGAGAGGGGCATAAGATTTAACGATCCAGCTTTTAATTTTGAGTGGCCCTTTCAGCCGGAAATTATATCCGATAAAGACCTACACCACCCTGACTTCGATTAATGAACATATTGGTTACTGGGGCAAGTGGTTTCATTGGTTCCGACTTTTTAAAAAAAATTGCCAAAACAGATAATAAGATTTTATGCATTTCAAGAACAAGACCAGTCTCCATTGGTAAAAATATTGACTGGTTGGAAGGAGATATAAATAGTCCGAAAAAATTCAAAGACAATATTATTGAATTTCAGCCAACTGTAGTATTTCACTTAACTTGGGAGGGAATACCTGAATTTAATTCAACCAACAGTATTAAAAATTTATTCAACTCGATTAAATTATTTGACATAATTTTTGAAGCTAATTCCTGTAAAAAGATAATCGTGCCTGGGAGCTGCTTCGAATATTCTAAGAAAGTCGGCTTATGTGAAGAATCAGAGATACTGTCCCCATCAGATTATTTCACTTGGGCGAAGTTAAGTTTGTACGAGTATCTTAAAATGCAGTCAATTGATAGAAATATCAATCTTGCTTGGTTTAGATTATTTTATGTATATGGTTCTATGCAAAGAAAAGCCTCTTTAATCCCAACACTTATAGAGTCCATAAAAAATGATAAGTGTCCTGATCTGAGGACTCCAAAAAATAGAAATGACTTTATTCATGTTGATGAGGTGACAGATTTATTGCTTTGCTCCTTGAAATCGGATTTTATATCGGGAATCTATAATGTAGGATCTGGTCAATCTACTTCTGTCACAGATATATGCTCCATCATCGAAAAAACAATTAAGTCAAATAACGATCTAACCGATGAATTAAAATCTAAAAGCGAAAATACTATCGCCGAAGTAGATTTCTATGCATCTACAAGAAAAACTAGTGAGAATTTTGGATGGTCTAATGCTACCTCAATTGAAGAGGGCATAAAAAAAGTTCTAGACGAATCAAGCTAAATTAACCTTTGAATAAAATAAATATTAAGCAAGCAGCTATATTATGTGGGGGACTCGGATCTAGATTGGGAGATCTTACTCTTCATTCTCCTAAACCAATGATGGAAGTTGAAGGATTTCCTTTTCTGTACCATCTACTTGATCAGCTTTCTGATCAAGGTGTTAACAGATTTCTTCTGATGACTGGATATTTAGGTGAGAAAATTTATGAATATTTTGGAGATGGCTCTAAATGGGGCTGGGAGATAGTTTATTCATCTGGGCCAAAAGAATGGGATACGTGTCGAAGGATTTTTGAGGCGAAGGAGCTTATTGACGATAGGTTTATACTTTTATATTCGGATAATTTCATAAACCTTAATTTATTTGCTCTTGATCAATTTAGTAGAAGTAGAAATTCACCTTTGACTGTCAGTCTTGTTAAAAAAGAATCAGGAAATATTAGTTTTCAAAATGGCCAGGTTTTGAATTATGACAGCAGCAGAAAATCTGAGAATCTTGATTATGTTGAGGTCGGATATATGGTACTCGATAAATCTCCAATGCTTGATTGTATAGAGTCTCTTGATTCATTAGATACTAGTTTTTCAGATGTTATCAAAAGATTTGTAGACCAAGGACAAGTCGCTGGGCATGTTCTAAAGAGTCAATATCATTCTATTTCAGATAAAAATCGATTGAAGCTCACAAGAGATTTTTTCGTACAAAAAAATATTATTCTTTTAGATAGAGATGGGGTTATTAACCAAAAAGTTGAAAAGGGCGAGTACGTTTCCGGCTGGAACAGCTTTAAATTTATTGAAACGACTTTGATTGCCTTAGAAAAACTTTCTGATTTTGGTTTTGAATTTATCATTATTAGTAATCAAGCCGGAGTTGCGCGTAATATGATTACAGAAGAGAATTTAAATGAAATAACTCAAAAAATGACTAAAAAATTAAGAGATTTAGGTATAAATATTTTAGAAACGTACGTTTGCAAACATCACTGGGATGACGATTGCTTTTGTCGAAAACCTGAACCGGGAAACTTTTTTTTAGCCTCGGAAAATTATCAATTTAGATTAGATAAGTCAATTTACGTAGGAGATGATTCAAGAGACTGTCAGGCAGCTTTCAATGCCGGGTGTAAGAGTATTTTTTTAGGCGCACCATCCGAGTTGAACAAACTTACTAATCAAGAGATGCCGTTGACATCAGGACAAAATCTTTTAGGGGTCCTGCCTGCTATAATGAACTTTTATAACAAAGCATAAAAAATTGATTATTTCTAAAACACCTTTTCGAATTAGTTTTGTAGGCGGAGGCACCGATCTAAGAAAATTTTATAAAAATGATTTCGGTCAAGTCTTAAGTGTGGCTATAGATAAATATGTCTATGTTGTTGTTAAAAGACAAATTGGCATCGTTGAATATAAATATAGAGTAAATTGGTCTCAAGTAGAGTTCAAAAATAAAATTGAAGATATTGAACATCCTATTGTCAGAGAAGTTTTAAAGGAATTTAAAATTGATTTTCCGATAGAAATAACTACTTTCGCTGATATCCCTGCTGGAACAGGCTTAGGCTCTTCGAGCTCATTTGCAGTAGGATTAATCAATGCGGTTTCTGCATTGAAAGGTGAGAGGATGACAAAATATGAGTTAGCTGAAATGGGCGCTAGAATTGAAGTTGATGTATTAAAACGAAATATGGGTAAGCAAGATCATTATCCTGCAGCATTTGGAGGAATGAATAAAATCACTTTTTTCAAGGACGAATCAGTGAGCATCGATCCAGTTCTGGTCAACTCATCTACTTATGATAAATTATTCGATAATTTGATTATGCTTTACACTGATCAAAAAAGAGACGCTAGCTCGATCTTAAAGCATCAAGATCAAAAGACTAAAGATAACATTGATATATTGACTGAGATGAGAGATTTAGTTGCACATCTTGAGACCTCATTGTCGAAGAAATCTTTAGAGGAATTTGGAAAAATTCTAGATAAGAATTGGGAGTTAAAAAAGCTCTTGACGAGTTCTATCTCTAATGTAGCAATTGATAAATACTACGACATAGGAAAAAAGAATGGAGCCGTTGGAGGAAAATTACTCGGTGCTGGAGGTGGAGGATTCTTGCTATTTTATGCTCCAAAGAAAAAAAGAGGACAAGTAATCAATTCTCTGAGCGATTTGTTTCACTTACCAATAAAAATTGACAAAGAAGGCTCTCGTATTTCTTATTACGACAATTCTATAAATAATTAGGAGTAAGTCATCAAAAAAGTACTTATTATAGGGGCGCAGGGTTATCTAGGATCTTACCTTTTAAAGTTCCTTGAAGGAAAAGGTTTTGATTGTTTAGGTATAGATACCGGATTCTTTGCAGATAGTCTTATTACTCCAGTAAGAGAAAATGTTATCAAAAAAGATGCTAGAAGCATTGAAATTGGCGACTTGAAAGGGTTCGATGTTTGCATTCAGTTGGCGGCAATTTCAAATGATCCCGTCGGAAATCTCGATGAAGCTACAATGTATGCCCCTACTCGAGAATACGCTATAAAAATTGCTCAATTCTGTAAAGATCTGGGCATTCAATTTATTTTTCCTTCCAGCTGCTCAGTTTATGGAGCCGCAGACGGAAAAGGGCCACTAACAGAGGAAGGCCCAACTAACCCACAAACAGGCTATTCATTAAATAAATTAGAAATTGAGCAGGAGCTTTTTAAGTTATCAGATTCTAGCTTCTCGCCTGTTGCTCTGCGTTTCGGAACAGTATTTGGTATGTCTCCAAGGATAAGGTTTGACTTAGTTATAAACATGCTTTGCGGAATGGCTCTTGCCTCAAGTAAGATAGTTCTAAATTCTGATGGAGAGGCATGGAGACCGCACTTGTACATTGAGGATGCTTGCGAGGCAATCAGGTGCTCAATAGAAAATGGATCCAATTTTAAAGGTTTACAGATTTTTAATATTGGACGAGACGATAATAATCTTAAGATAATTGACGTAGCTAAGATGATAAAAACACTTAATCCAGAATCAGAATTATCCTTTATTGGCTCAGAAACAGAGAAAAAAGAAATCTCTTTAATCTCGGATAGAAAGATTCAAGATGGGAACGATACCAGAACTTACAGAGTTTCTTTTGAAAAGGTTCATAAAGATCTAAAAGGATATTACTGCAAATGGAGTGTGGAAGACGGAGTAAAAAAACTTTTGGATGATCTTAAAAAAATAGAAATAAGTGAGACCATTTTCTACAGCAGCGAATTTTATAGATTGCAAAAAATAGAGAATCTTTATGAAATGGGAAAGATCGATAAAGATCTTAATTGGCAAGATTGATAAAACTCTTTAAAGGATTTTTATATAACTTTTAATTTTATTATGAAGATAGTGCTTTTATTGACCGGTGAATTGGGAATTAACATTCTTTCCTTTCTCTCCGAGAGCAGAGAAGAAATTACGGGAGCTATCACCTTGAAAGATCAGGATGATATTTTCAAAGATAAGATAAAATCTATATGCAATCATAATTCCATCACTTATGTCGAAGTTGATAAAAATGAGAACATCTTACCTGTTCTTCAAAAAATGGAATCTGAAATAGTATTATCCGTGTATTGGCCTAATATTCTAAAAAAGGAAGTTATTGATTTGCCGGAAATAGGAATAATCAATTTTCATTTATCATTTATTCCTTTCAATAGAGGGTCCAATCCAAATGTTTGGCCAATAATAGAAGGAACTCCTGCCGGGGTCACTCTGCATTTTATAGATGAAGATATAGACTCAGGACAAATAATATGCCAAAGGGAAGTTGAAGTCAGTATTACTGATACTGCAGGATCTTTGTATGAAAAGCTTATTCTAGAAATGACAGAAATGTTTAAGTCTGAATGGCCAGCAATTAAGAATAGAGAATTTGAACTTAAGAAACCAAATTTGGACCAAGGATCTATACATTATCGTAATCAGTTTAAGACTTTAGACAAAATTAATTTAGATGAAGAGATATTGCCACTCAATCTAATTAATCATCTTAGGGCCAAAACTTTTGAAGGAAAAAAAGGCGCTTATTTTATATATGAGGGTAAGAGGATATTCGTAACAATAAACTTGGAGGCAGAATCACTAAGATGAAAATTAGACAAAATAGAATTCCTTCAGCAGGCCCTTCAATAACTAAAAAAGAAATTGATAAGGTTTCAGAAGCTATAGAAGTTGGATGGGGTAGTAAAATGAATTTTTATATTGATTCATTTGTCGATCAATTTTCAGAATTTACCGGAATAGAATACTGCTTGCCTACAGCACATTGCACAGATGCAATACACTTATCTCTCTTATCTCAAGGAATTAAGTCTGGAGATGAAGTTATAGTTCCCGATCTTTCGTGGGTTGCATCAGCCTCACCCATAACATATGTTCAAGCGACCCCTGTATTTGTTGACGTAGATCCCGTTAGTTTATGTATTGATACAAAATCAATTGAAAACGCTATTACAAAAAAAACTAAAGCCATTATGGTTGTAGATCTTATCGGTAACATGCCTGATTGGGATGAAGTACAAAAGATAGCAGATGATAATAATCTCATTCTCATAGAGGACGCCGCTGAGGGAATAGGCGCAACCTATAAAAATAAAAAGGCTGGAACATTTGGAGATGTAAGCTTATTTAGTTTTAATGCGACGAAACTAATTATGTCCGGTCAGGGCGGCATGCTCTGCACAAATGATGAGGAAATTTATCATAAGGCAAAACTATTTTCACATCAGGGAATAAAAAAAGAACCAGGCCATGAATATTTTTGGTCAACTGAGGTCGGTTATAACTATAATTGGACCAATATCCAAGCTGCACTAGCACTAGCTCAATTAGAAAGAATTGATGAGCTAATTCAATATAAAGAGTGGCTTTTTAGGAAGTACGAAGAGCATTTATCAGACGTAGAAGGTATAAGACTCAATCAAAACCATCTTACTGTAGATCCGTGCTTTTGGATGACCATCGCAATTGTTGATGAAAATTTAGGACTTTCTAAGCAAGAACTAGTTCGGCAATTCGACAAATATAATATAGATATAAGGCCTATGTTTTATCCCATCAGTTCTATGCCGCCATATCAAAAATATATCAACAATTCATCAGAAAATTATAACTCTAATGCTGTCTCTATATCTGCAAGAGGGATCTGCTTACCTAGCGGTAATAACTTGACAGATGAAGAGGTTGAATATGTCTGTGAAGCTTTCAAATTGATTCTAAAGAAAGGTGAATGAGTAATTCATCTTTGACAATTTGTATATTAACTTACAATAGATACGAGCACTTAAAGCGTCTATTGAGATATTATCTTGAGTCTGAGTACCTTTTCGACTTAATCGTATTAGATTCTAGCTCCTTTAAGAGTGAAGATAAGGAGCTAACAATCTTATTGGAAAAAACTGGTGCGTCTTGGAAACATTTTCCTGAGGACATATTTTTTGCAAAGAAATTGGCTTTAGGTTTAAGTTATGTAAAAACAGAATATGCAGTTATTTGCGCAGATGATGACTTTTTGGTACCTCGGGGGTTACTTAAGTCTGTAAATTTTTTAGAGTCTAATAAAGACTTCATTTCTGCACATGGTATATATTGTAGCCATTCTTCCGATACTTCTGATGGGATTAAATGGGGGGTTCATTACCCTCTTTCGAGAAGCAATATATCTGATCATTCTTTGAAAAGATTTTTAAAATTTTTCCCTAATAATTATAGTTCCTATCCTTTTTATGCTGTTCACAAAACATCATATTTACAAGCCATTTGGGAGAAAACTAATAAATGTGTTTCCGATTGGGGATGGAGTGAAATATTTCCTTCTTCTATAAGCGTTATTTTAGGCAAGTCTAAGAAATTAATGACTCTTTATTCTTCAAGAGAAATTAATCCTTCTTCTCCTTTCGATCAGGAAAGAACTGAAAATATGTTCAGTGATACGAAGAATAATAAAGCAATCCTAGGTTTACTTGACATCTTTAAAGAGGTGGGGTTAAAGGAATATGGTTTGAGAGAAATAATATTAAGTCAGATAAAGATATATAGAGCTTTGACTTCCAACAAGCCCATTTTTAAGAATTCATTTGATCTTTATATCCGATACCCGAAATTATTGCTTTCCAGATTAGTTTCAGAATTTTTGAAGATCTATATTTACCTTATAGAGAGAAAGGAAATTTCTAAGATTCATAATCTATTACTTTGCTATAAAATAAGCCCTGATAAGATATTAGAAAGTAGAAAATCATATTAATTGAATCTAAAGTTTAAATGAAAAAAGTCCTAGTTACAGGTGCAGATGGCTTTATAGGCTCTCACCTTGTTGAATTGTTGTTGAGAAAAGGTTACGCAGTTAGAGCTCTTGCTCAATATAATTCTTTTAATTCATGGGGGTGGATAGAAGATATTGATTCTAACCCAAATTTAGAGGTCATAAGTGGGGATATAAGAGATCCATTTTTGTGCCAAGAGATCAGTGAAGGTATTAATATCATTTACCATTTAGCCGCACTTATCGGAATTCCTTATTCTTATACAGCTCCTAATAGCTATGTAGAAACAAACATAAATGGCACATTGAATTTATGTCAAGCTGCTATAAACAATGCTGTGGGAAAGTTTATTCAAACTTCTACAAGTGAAGTTTACGGCACTGCTAGATATGTTCCTATTGACGAAAATCATCCACTTCAGCCTCAATCTCCATACAGTGCTTCTAAAATTGGCGCTGATGCTCTTGCAATGAGTTTCTACAATTCCTTTGAATTGCCATTAACGATAGTCAGGCCTTTCAATACGTATGGTCCTAGACAATCAGCTAGGGCAGTTATCCCAAGTATTATTTCTCAAATAGCTTCAGGTAAAACAAAGATCGTGCTCGGTGACACCACTCCCACAAGAGATTTTAATTATGTTGAAGATACCTGCAAAGGTTTTATGGCTCTATCTGAGAGTGAGAAGTCTATTGGTGAAATAGTGAATATTGGTTCTAATTACGAAATTTCTATACTAAATACGTTTAATCTCATTAAAGAAGTTATGAATTCTGATGCAGAGTTAGTTCAAGATCCATCCAGAATACGACCAAAAAATTCAGAAGTTGAAAGACTATGGTGTGATAATACAAAGATTAAAGAACTAACCGGTTTTATTCCTGAGATATCTCTTGAACAGGGTATTAAGAAAACAGTTGATTGGTTTTCCGATTCAAGCAATTTAGCTAAATACAAAACAGATATTTATAATGTCTAAAGATCTGGTTAGTTTTGTAAGAAAACTTTATAAAACCAAAGAATATATTCCTTTGCACGAACCTCATCTTGATGAAACTGATAAGACCCAATTAATAAAAACAATTGATTCAACATTTGTATCATCTGTTGGAACGTTGGTAAGTGAATTTGAAAAAAAGGTAAGCGAATTTACCGGATCTAAATATGCAATTGCGGTTGTAAATGGAACAGCAGCTCTTCATTTATCACTAGATATAATTGGAGTGAAGGAAGGGGATGAAGTTTTAACTCAATCTCTAAATTTTGTAGCTTCTACAAATGCAATTCATCAATGCAACGCTTCTCCTGTTTTTATTGATGTTGAGAAAGAGACTTTAGGCATGAGCCCTGATTCATTAAATGCCTTTTTAGAAAATGAATGTATTTTGTCTGAGCAAGGTTGCGTGAATAAGAAAACAAAAAAAATTGTGAAAGCTTGTATAGCTATGCATACTTTTGGTTTTCCTTGCAATATCAGGAAGATAAAAGAGATATGCTCTAAGTATAATATCAAGGTTATTGAAGATGCTGCAGAGTCCTTAGGATCTTTTTTAGGTAAGAAACATACCGGCACTTATGGTGATTTAGGAGTTTTTAGCTTTAATGGTAATAAGATAATCACCACTGGAGCAGGAGGAATGATTGTCACTAACAACAAAGATTTAGCTAGGTTGGCTAAACACAAGTCTACAACAGCTAGATTGGAGGATAAATGGAATTTTGTTCATGATATGCCGGCATTTAACTACCGATTACCTAATCTAAATGCAGCACTTGGAATATCCCAACTAAATAAATTGCCTCTTCTCCTGCAGAAGAAGAGAAAAGTTGCTATGGAATATTTCAATTGGGGTAACGAAAATGGGTATCGCTTTAAATTAGAATCTACAGGTTCTACCTCTAATTATTGGTTGAATACATTGATTACAAAAGATAGCAATGAAAGAGACAGCATTCTTGAAATCACAAATTCTTCAGGAGTTATGACTCGTCCAGTCTGGATTCCTATGCATAAATTAAAATTTAATCAGAGTTACCAATCTGTAAATCTAACAAACACTAATTGGCTCTCAGAGAGGATTGTAAATCTTCCCAGCAGCGCACCTATAGATGCATAGTAAAAGGAAAATATGTGTGATCACTGGATCGAGAGCAGAGTATGGTCTTCTCAAGATTCTTCTTACAGAGATAGATAAGTCTAATAATTTACTTCTACAGCTAATTGTCACAGGGTCGCATCTATCAAAAGATTTTGGAGAGACAATCGAAGAGATAAAACAAGATGGACTGAACATCACTCATGAGTTGAATATTCTAAATAATAAGATTAATTCCTCTGAAGTTTCAAATTCAATCGCTAAGGTGTTTACTGATTTTCCTGAGATACTCAAAAAGTTAGAGCCTGATTTAATTGTGGTTTTAGGAGATAGGTATGAAATATTTGCATGTGTAGCTACAGCCTTGTTCTTAAAAACTCCTGTTGCTCATATACATGGTGGAGAAATTTCCGAAGGAGCGTTTGATGAGTCTTTAAGACATAGCATCACAAAAATGTCCCATATTCACTTTACTTCGTCTCAAGTGCATAAAAAAAGGGTTGAACAACTTGGAGAAGATCCAAAACAAGTTTTCAATGTTGGAGCTCCGGGAGTCGAAGCAATCAAGAAAGTAAATTTACTTTCTAAAAAAGACACGGAAAATCTTCTAGATATTAAATTAAGCGATAAAACTCTTCTTATAACACTTCATCCTGAAACTCTTGAGAATAAAATCTCACCTGAAGATCAGATAAATAATCTCTTAAAAGCATTGCATTCAATAAACCAAGCTTCTTTTGTTTTCACCATGGCCAATGCAGATCCTGGTGGAGAAATCATAAATCAAAAAATTAAAAATTTTGTTGCAGACCACTCTGAGAAAGCTTATCTCTTCCCTTCTCTAGGTCAGATAAAATATCTATCGGTCCTTAAACACTCCTATGCAATGATAGGAAATTCATCCAGTGGTTTAATCGAAGCACCCTCGTTAAATAAGCCTTTCTTAAATATCGGCAATAGGCAAAAGGGCAGAATGTTTGGAGGAAACATCATAAATTGCGAAAACTCAGAAGAGTCAATTAAATCCGGATTAGAAAGGATATTCGATGAAAAATTTGAAAACTATTCAAATCCTTTTGATGGAGGAGACACTTCTAAAAAAATTATTGAGGTAATAAGTTCTGTAGATTTGAATAATTTAACTACGAAAAAATTCTATGATCTTTAATATTTTCATTTTTACCGAGTAAGTATTTCTATCCTTTTGTTACAATGATTGTAAGTTGAGCACCGTCTATGAATAATTCAACAATAAAGGAAATCTCTTGTCTTTTAAGTTAGCTATAATCGGAGCTGGGTATATAGCCGAAGAACACCTAAAAGCTGTCGATCTTGTTGAAGGCTTAGAAGTTGATTTAATCTATTCTAGGACCTCATTGAAAGCAAATTCCCTCGCAAAAAAGTTTTCTATCAAACATGTTGTCACAGAGCAAGATTCTTTCATAAACTTAGCAAAAGAGCTTGATGGTATTCTCATAACTGTTTCGGCTGAAAATATGTTTAAAATCTGCAAAGATCTTTTGCCATTAAAAATACCATTATTTATAGAAAAACCCCCAGCTTTATCCTTAGCAGAAATGGATACATTGGTTGATACTTCGCTTCGTTATAAAACTCCTAATATGGTTGGATTTAATAGACGCTTTTATTCAATTTTTCATAAAGGTCTAAAAAAAATTAATGAATATGGTGGATTAGTCGCTCTAAATATAGAAGGACATGAAAGATTTTGGCTTTATGAAGACTCTTTAGATCCTGAAGTAAAGAATTCTTGGATTTATGCCAATTCTTCCCACACGATCGATTTTATAGATTTCTTTGTAGGAGATTTAGAAAACTTATATGTGAACTCTAACTCTATTCAAAAAGAAATTAAGGATCAATTTTCAGTTACTTTTAAATCTAGAGAAGGAGTTATTGGAAATTATTCTTCTTATTGGCTATCTCCAGGAGGGTGGTCGATTAGCTTATATGGCAAAGGTGTTTCGGTAATATTTCGACCTTTAGAAGAGGGTATATGGATAGACTCGGAATTTAAGCAGCATTCCATCGAACCAGAAAAATATGATTTGGAAGTAAAACAGGGCTTTTATATGCAAATGCTCGCCTATAAAAACTTGTTAGAGACAGGGAAGCTAGATTGGCCTGCTGTTTCTCTCAAGGATTCTATGCGAACTATGAAAACTATAAATGAACTACTTATGAAATAACTCTTAAATTTTTAATGGGTTTAAATTTTTTTTTTTGTTAAGGTGTTTAAATGCAGGACATTATAATTATTGGAGCTGGTGGACACTCCCGATCTGTAATAGATATTTTAGAAAGTTTAAATGAATACAAAATATTAGGATTAGTTGATAATAAATTAAAACTTGGAGCTGTCGTTGGAGAATATAAAGTCATTGGCAGCGATTTAGATTTAAAACAACTGCAGAAATCTAGTAAATTTGCTTTTATAGCTATTGGTCAGATTACCAATCTTTTTTTGAGATCAGAGATTTACCAAAACCTTAAAAAATTAGATTTTGATCTACCCACTTTAATATCACCTTCCGCAATTATTTCCAGTAAATCAAAAATTGGCGACGGCACAATAGTCATGAATGGAGCAATTGTTAATGCTGGTGCAAAGATAGGCTCTAATTGTATTATCAATACAGGTGCTATAGTCGAACATGATGTATACATTGGCGACAACACTCACATATCTACTAATTCAGTTATTAACGGCAACGCTTCAGTAGGTAAGTGCTCTTTTATAGGATCTGGAAGCGTAATTAGAAATGATATTTCTGTAGGAGATGAATGTATCGTACCTATGGGGTCTGTCGTTTATAAAAATATAAACGATGGTGACAAGACAATATGAGTAAACACGTATATATAATTGCAGAAGCAGGTGTAAACCACAACGGTTCCTTAGATACAGCAAAACAATTGATATTAGAGGCAAAGAAAATTGGTGTAGATGCTATTAAATTTCAAACATTTCGGGCAGAAAAGTTGATACTAGAGGAAACAGAAAAAGCTGCCTATCAAAGAAACGAAACAAGCGAGACACAATTTTCTATGCTTAAAAGATTAGAATTAAAGCATGAAGATTTTAAAGAGTTAAAAAAGTTTTCTATTGAAAAAGATATTGAGTTCTTGTCATCAGCATTTGATTTGGAGAGTTTAGACTTTTTAATTTCTTCAGATCTCCCGCGTTATAAATTACCCTCTGGAGAAATAACTAACAAACCTTTCCTAAAAAAATTAGGTGCTTTGAACAAGCCTTTAATACTTTCAACAGGTATGAGCACAATTGATGAAATTCGCGCGAGTCTGGATGTACTTTATCAGGCAGGCTTAGATCAAGAAAATCTCACCCTTTTGCACTGTAATACAGATTATCCTACAGCTTTTTCAGATGTTCATCTGAATGCAATGCAGAATCTCAAAGATGTGTTTGGTGTGGCTGTAGGATATTCTGATCATACAATAGGTAACGAGATTTCAATCGGTGCAGTAGCACTTGGAGCAAGTGTTATCGAAAAGCACTTTACCTTAGATAAGAATCAGGAAGGTCCAGATCATGCTTCTAGTTTAGAACCGAAGCAATTTGCTGAGTTAGTAAAAGCAATAAGAAATATCACTAACGCTCTTGGTAAATATGAAAAAAAACCAAGCGCAAATGAACTTAAGAACCTCTTTTTTGTGAGAAAATCGATAGTTTCATCAAGAGAAATTAAAGAAGGAGAAGAGTTTTCAGAACAAAATATAGCTTGTAAGAGACCAGCCGGAGGAATTTCTCCTATGAAATGGGATGATGTCCTTGGAAAGAAAGCAAAAAGGAACTATTATCCCGGCGAATATATTGAGTTGTAGGAAATAAGTTAACTATTATTGTTATCAAATAAGAAGAGAGAACAACAAATGAAAAGCATTTTGCAAAGATCTTCAATTAGCTTAAAAGAAGCTCTAAGCTACATGAGTAAATCCGGAGAAAAATGCATAATTGTTGTAGATTCTGAGGAGAAATTGCTTGGTACTCTCAGTGATGGAGATATCAGAAAGAGTATACTTGCTGGAAAAAATCTAGATGAATCTATAGAGAGTATTTATCAAAGAAATTGCGTTTATCTTCAAAAAAATAGATATGACGAGAAATTAGCTAAGGAAATATTTTCTACAAAACGTATTGATCTCATACCTATCGTAGATACAGAAAACAAAGTAACTCAAATTGTTTATTGGGAAGAGCTCTTATCAGAAAAACAACAACATTCTTTGGCCATTAATATTCCTGTGGTAATCATGGCTGGTGGTTCTGGAACTAGATTAGCTCCTTTTACAGATGTCTTGCCTAAGCCATTAATGCCAGTTGGGGATGAAACCATCATAGAAAAAATTATTAATAAGTTTACCTTGGTTGGAATAACTGAATTCTACTTTACAGTAAATTTTAAAAGTAAATTATTGAAAGCCTTTTTCGAGGAACTTGATCCAGAATATAATTTTGAGTTTATTGATGAGTCTGAACCTCTAGGAACCGCAGGTAGTATTTCATTATTGAAAAATACTCTTAAAGATCCTTTTTTTGTTTCTAATTGCGACATAATAATTGATTGTGACTATTCTGATATATATTCTTTTCATACTGAAAACAATTTTGATTTAACTTTAGTCGCATCAGCAAAAAACTATGAAATACCTTACGGCACTTGTATTTTATCTGAAGGAAAACTGCAATCGATTCAAGAGAAACCTTCTCACAACTATTTGGTTAATACTGGTCTCTATTTAATCAACCCTAATGTTATTGAACTAATTCCACATTCAAGTTTTTATGATATGACTGACCTTTTGGAGGATATGATAAAAAGAGGAATGAGTATCGGAGTCTTTACTGTTGATGAAGAATCTTGGATAGATATTGGTCAGTGGAGTGAATATAAGAAAGCGCTGGAGATCTTTAATTGATCACTTCTGCTTTGGTGGTAGGCTTTGGCTCAATCGGAAGACGACACTTCAAAATATTATCTAATATCCTGGGAAAGGATAATGTAGTTGTTTTAAGTAGCCAGGAGAAACTACCTATAAATTCAATAAATAGCCTAGACAAAATTCCTCAGGATATAAATTATGTTGTAATTGCCAATGAAACCGAAAAACATCTTCGGTATCTTGATTTTATAGTCAGTAATACAGATATAAAGACTATTCTTGTGGAAAAGCCTTTATTTGAAGACTCATATGAATTTGATTCAAAAGGCAGATCAATTTATGTCGGATATAATTTAAGATTTCATCCTCTCGTTTTAAAGCTTAGGAGCGAGATTATTAATCAAAATGTACAAGCTGTATATTGCTTTTGTCATTCTTATCTACCTGATTGGAGAAAGGAAAGGCCTATTAAGGAGTCTTATAGCTCTTCATCCAAAGGAGGAGGAGTAGTGTTGGATTTGAGTCATGAAATAGATCTATTATTGTGGCTGTTTGGATGGTTAGAAATAGACTTTGTAAAAATAGGAAATTTTTCTAATTTAGATATTGAAAGTGAAGACTCAATGTTTTTGTCCGGTCATATTGAGAACGGATCTCCAGTTGAGCTTTCTTTAAGTTACTTTTCAACCATTGAGAGACGACAGATTCATGTGGTGGCCCAAGAGTCTACTTATATAGTAGATTTAGTTAATAACACTATCCACTCCAGGGATAACTCTTCTCAAGTATCTGAATATAGATTGGATCCATTTGACCTAAACAGGACCTATGTCGATCAACACAATTGCATATTACGGGATTCAGCAGATTTGAATGCAACCCTACAAGACGGTTTAAAGGTGAATAGTTTTATTAAAAAAATTAAACACTGGACAAAAACATGAAAATTCTTTGCACAATTTGCATGCGTGCGGGCTCTAAAGGAGTAAAGAATAAAAACTTGCGTCTTATGAATGGAAGGCCTTTGATGGAATACACTATAAAACAAGCTATCGAAAGCAAAATTTTTGAAGATATAGTTATTTCAACTGATTCTTCTAAAATTGCTGATATTGCTCAGAACATGGGTTTAGAAGTTTGGTTTCTGAGGCCAAAAGAACTTTCCCACGATAAAGCTGCTAAAATTCCTGTAATAATTCATGCTTTGCATGAAGCCGAAGCCAATTTCAGAAAAAAATATTCTTATATAGTTGATCTTGATGCAACATCTCCTCTAAGAAGTGTTGATGATATTTTAAATGCAATGAAAAAATTTAAATCTGAAAATGCAGAGAATCTAGTAACAGCTTGCGTGGCAAGAAAAAACCCTTATTTCAATATGTTGGAATATGAAGATAAAAAACTTAAATTGGTTAAACAATTAGACAGGCAAGTAATAAGACGACAGGACGCACCTGATGTTTATGATATGAACGCTTCTATTTATATCTGGAATAGATCTAGACTTTTATCTGACAAACCTCTCATAGACGAAAATACATCTTGTTACGTAATGCCAGAAGAAAGGTCAGTTGATATAGATACAGAATCAGATTTTAGTTATGTTGAATATCTTATGAAGTATAATTAATATCAAACGCCAACTTTACAAGAAAAATTAAAATGAATTACAGAGAAAAATTCTCTCTAAGCGGTAAGACTTGTTATGTTTTGGGAGGTTCAGGTCTAATTGGTGCCGAGATATGCAAATCTTTTCTTGATTTTGATGCTCAAGTTGTTTGTCTGGATAAGGGTCCTCCTATAAATCCACTAGGCGAGTCCATGATGAAGATAAAAAGTTTCATTTATGAAGATTATGACTGTTCAGATCTAGAAAACTTGGAAGAGAATTTTCAAAAAATTGTTTCTTTACATGATTGTCCAGATGTTTTTGTAAATGTGTCTTACCCAAGAACTAAGGAATGGGGTCATTCTAGTTTTAAAGATTTAGAGCTAAATTCCCTTAAAGAAAATATAGAAATAAATCTTGTTTCTGCCATCTGGATTTCTAGATTAGTTGCTGAATTAATGAAAGAAAAAAAAGTTGAAGGAAATATAATAAATTTTGGATCCATCTACGGAATAGTGGGTCAAAATCTTAATATTTATGAAGGAACCTCAATGCAAGAGAACTCAATATACTCTTCAATTAAAGGAGCTCTTGTAAATCAAACTCGTCAAATGGCCTCTATATATGGTAAACACAATATAAGAATAAATTGTATTTCACCTGGGGGTGTGGAAGGTCCTTACGCTGAAAATAATGGAAATCAAGAAGATAAATTTGTAAATAATTATTCTGTTCATGCTCCACTTAATAGGCTTGCAAAGGCTGAAGAAATAGCACCAGCAGCAGTTTTTTTAGCCTCTCAGGCTTCATCATATGTAACAGGGATGAATTTAATAATTGATGGAGGTTGGACGATTATATAGCTATGGACATATTTAGATGCACAAACTGTCTTAATGTTTCTACAAGACCCAGAATCACTTTCGATGATAGGGGATGGTGTAATGCCTGTCAGTGGTCTGAAGAAAAAAAAGATATAGACTGGGCTAGAAGAAAAAATGAGCTTTTTGATCTCCTTGAAAGATCAAAGAATTCTAACGGTTTCTATGATTGCATGGTTCCGGTAAGCGGTGGTAAGGATGGCTCTTATGTTTCTTATCAACTGAAACACAATATGCAATTAAGTCCCCTAGCTGTAACAGTCCGGCCTTCTCTAGAAATGGATCTAGGAAAAAAGAATCTTGAAGGATTTGTAAACTCTGGTTTTGATCATATTCATATATCTCCTAGCTTAGAGGCCATGAGACAGCTAAACAAATATGGATTTATCGAAAAAGGATTCCCTTACTATGGATTCCTGATTGGAATACATACAGCGGTTCTTAGAATGGCGGTTAATTTGGGTATAAATTTGTTATTTTACGGAGAGGACGGTGAAGTTGAATATGGTGGCTCTACAGAGACAAAAAATGTTTCTACTTATGATACTTCTTATCAAAGGAAAATATATCTTGAAGATGGTTATGAAAAAGTTTTAAGAAAACTAGATGTAAGTGAATCAGACCTTTACTTCTTTACTTTTCCTTCAGACGATGAATTGAAGGATATTAAGTTAACACATTGGTCTTATTACGAATCCTGGGATCCTTATAGAAATTATCTAATAGCCAAAGAGCATTGCGGTTTGCAAGAAAATCTTGATTCAAATCAGGGGACTTTTACAAATTTTGCACAAAATGATCAATACTTATATGCATTACATACTTATTTAATGTATCTAAAGTTTGGATTTGGTAGAGCTACACAAGATGTTGGAATAGAAATCAGAAGAGGTGCTATGACAAGAGAACAAGGTCTCAATTTAGTTAACTTATATGATGCTTATTATCCTGAAGAATTTACACAATTTTATCTTGATTATTATCAAATATCAGAAACAGAATTTAATGATATTCTTGATAAATGGGCTAATAAAGATCTTTTTACTAAGCAAAATAAAGGCTGGGTTCTAAAAAAAGAAATCACCTAAATTTTTTATCTAATAATATATGCTGATTAGAGTTTCGATGATTTCTCGTCATTAAAGGACGTTTCTTAAAAGCTAAATATAGCTTTCAGTACTTTTTCCTGAAGTCTATCATTTGATTTATTTTCTAAGAAAATAAGAAGGTGACTTGAGGAGTACTAGAGAAGAGATTATTTAAAAATTTTCACTCTATAAGAAAACTTTCTTCCTGGGTTAAAATTCAACGAGTTCAATATTAACCTCTTCGTTTTCTATATGCACCAACATAAAATTATCTCTTTTACCTCCACCCATACCTGTAGCAAAGAACTCAACTTCAGAAATATTTCGATAAAAAAACTCACTTTTGTTATTAAATGCTCCTACATCTCCCGCAAAGAAAAAAAGATTCTTCCCAATACTTTGTGTTATAGGAAAAACTTCTTTCCAAAAATTTAGTTTTTTAGCCCTTCCCTCGTTAGAGTTAGGTATGAGACCCAAAAAACTAGGATTCTCTTCCCCAATCCAGAACAATTGATGCGAAAATATAAATACATTCTCATATTTACGTTGTTTAGATTGCAGATTCTTAAGCATTAAAACCTGATCTTTGCTTAGGTTCCAATTACTTATATTTGTATCTAAAATTATAAACAGATCATTCTTATACTCTAAATATTGATATGTCCTTTCTCCAAAATTTTCTAGGTAAACATCCCTTTTTGCATTATAAGATCCTACCCCGACCTCATGATTTCCAGGCGCGATATAAATTTTGGTATTGTCTTCGAAAGATTTTAAGTCATCCTTAAGTATGCCAAACTCATAATTACTTGCTGTCACCACAGTATCTCCAAGTAAAAACCCAAATAATAAGGAACACTCATTTAATTTTTTATTATTTTTGAAGGGTTTATATATTCCTTCATATTCTGATCCTGGTGTGCCGTATACGTGTCCTGCAACAAAAAAAGAATAACTATTACCTTGTCTTGAGCAAGAACCAGGCTGAGATCTCTCGTTAAGTCTTCTTACAGAATCAGCGTACACATTAGCTGAATCATTGATCAATCTTTCTTTCAAGAACAAATAAGGAACTTGAATGGCTGTAGGTTTATAGTGACCAACAAGAATACCTACTAAAAAAAATACTCCACTCAAGAGGATAATAGGTAGAAGTTTTTTAACCATTAAATTCTAAGAATGTGTTTACAGCATTACTATATTTTGAAAATCGAATCCTATCGAATTGAAATTTTTCGAATAAATAGCCTACTGGCACAAAATCATCAGCTTTTATTTCCACAATAATATTTGGATCACACCTTTTGAACATGCTACTACTTTTAGTTCCAACCTTGGAGTACTCAATATTCTTATCAATTGTGAGTCTAACATTATGAATCTTATAGTATTCTCTTTTATAACTGACTCTCACTACTGGTTTGCAAATACCGTAATCTTTATCAAAAAAACCAGTAGTCATTGTTTTTTTTAGATTGAAATTTTTCTCCGAAGTTTTGTAACGCCCTTCTACAGATGAGGTTTTCACTTCAAGGGCACTCCTACCAGCTCTATGCTCTTCTTTTGAATAGCTTCTAATTCTAATTTTTTTTCTAGGAACGCAACCCTCTTCAGAATCTGCAAACATTTGCATATCGTCATTATCAAAGTAAGTTGAAGACACTATTCTAGGATCATATAGTTGATAGCCACCATTTTCATATACCCAATTCAAAAGATTAAGTAACTGACTTTGACTGATGTGGAGTTTTTCTTCTTTTCTGAAACTCACAGTATCACCTCAATAAGAGAAGCTTTTTCAGAAAAAAATTGATCGGGCTGGCAATTGTGCTTTTTAATAGAAATTTTGCCACCCCAAAATTCTTGTTTTTTATTATAAGCACTAAAACAAGTATTTACAGAGTGGGTGTTTACGTTATCAACATTTATATATGAAGAGTCTTTAGAAGCTAAACCAATATTTGACTCTGAAATTTTAGTTGAGATCAACACTAGTCTAGATTTTTCTCCTACTGAAATAGCTTTATCCTTGCAATTAAATAGATTCGCATAATCAATAGAGTAATTGCCCGACGAGAGATCTACACAATCATTACCTGCGTCGACAACATTTATTTTGCCTATTTTTACATTTGAAAAATCGGCATCAAAAGCATCTCTTGAAGTATTACTTATATCAAGAGAATTTATATTTCCAGCCACTCTTATTAAATTTAAACCATCTTCACAACGTGCACCGTCAACTGTAATATCAAGATTTTTAGCTTCTAAATCCAGCAAAGTCAGACATCCGGTAATTAAATTTTTATTAAACGCTTGAGGTGCGTCTATTTCCTCTTCAGGAAGCCCTATGAACTGAATTTTCCAGTTTTCCAACCTACCACCGTGTATTACAAATCTATCCTTTTTTTCTTTCTGATATAGCTGTAGGACTTTTTGTTGTTTATTTATTTTTGCGGAAGATGAGCCATAAACCAGTAAGTTAGTTTCATAACCTAGATCAAAAACTTTTTTTGCTTGATCTTGTAAGGTGTATACGCCAGAAAGGTAGTCAGTTTTATTTCCTATATATATGTAAGAGTAATCAGTAGAGTCATCATAACGTCCCTCTAACAATTTAGATAAATCCTTTTTAGAGAATCTTTTAGAGCTACAATTTTTCATAGAAAAATCACATACCTCTAAAATTTCGTCTTTATTTGAAGAAAAGACTAGCTTTTTTGAAGATATTTCACTGTCGGAATTATTATAATTAGAAAAATAAGGAGAAGAATCGTTCTCCACTAGATTCATAATTGGAGTGTTCTTGATAGCTATTAAATTAGAAGTTATTCTCTGAAGAATTTCATTGATATCGTATAAATTATAAGTCAAACCTCTATCCTGAACTTTTTGAAGAAAATCAAATCTATTTAAACTCTTTAGAGAAGTTATCGCTATAGATGCTCCTTCTATTTCGTCTTGGGAAAGGTTTTTTCCATATCTAATAAATTGTTTCAAACTACTATCTGAGTGCAGAGTCGTTATAGAAGAGTTTCCATCATAGTAAATAGGTTTAAATTGATTATAGATAGGGTCATAGTAAAAGCTTCTATTATGGGGTCTTAGGGCATGCGCAGCTCCCATGGCCAAAACCAGAGCTGCAAAACCATGATCTTGATTAACTTTTTTTTCCTTTAATTGAGCATTAGGATTTGAAAGAAGTCTATCATGAAGGTTCTTTTGTATATGCTTACCTGAAAGATATTCAAGGTAGGATAGATTTAGAATTTTAAGGGCACGCTCTGATATATTTAAACTTGTGGAGCCTTTATCCGCCCAATTATTGTTCAAAAGTCGAGCTAGACCAAATCTATCAAAAGAATCGATATCATTTAAGAATAGAAATCTTTCATCGCCTTCTAGTATGGGAGCTTCTCTCAAGTAGTTGGACTCTAGGAATTCTTTTGTTATTTTCTCTTGAAAAAGGAACTCAGTCTTAACTCCATTAAAAGACGCAGGAATTTGAAATGTTAAGGGTGCTAAGAAGCCCAGTTCAGTGAGCAAAATAGTAGAAATTATTTCATTTTCACCTTTCTTTGTTTGAGGGATAAATAATTTAAATTTGACAACAGAATTAATATTTTTTTCTAGTAGCCTGACATCCAAACTGGTTATAGGAGGAGATATGTTTTTGATTCCTCCTCCCCATCCAAGATGGTCTATTCTGTCACCGCTTATTCTTATTTTGGA
>MDTG01409172.1_pt1 | contig 29967 bp, 41 predicted proteins | sample 811421 | NCBI WGS metagenome assembly MDTG01 (sample SAMN05326645, study PRJNA326480) | marine metagenome | isolation source: seawater | place: Pacific Ocean: South East | collected 2011 | reverse complement strand
GAAAACCCATACAAGAAGGTAGGTAGCAATCCTTATACTCAGCAACTAGCTTGGAATATTACGGTTGATAACGATTTTAAATTTCACGGTATAGGAGATTTCGCATTCTATGACAAGTTGCGTGCCCTGAAGTTTGGCGCCACAACATATGATGCCACCAATGTTACTCAGTTCAAATATACCTTCATAGGTTGTAAGTTGCTTGATTACACGGCTAATCTTTTGTGGAAAATAAGTTCCACTCCGACTGTGATGCAGGGTATGTTCTCAGGTGTTTCAAGTTCAAAGCTTACTGCCGAGCAGTCTTCTAAAGATTATTGGAAACGGTGCTTTAAATTCGGACCCAAAATTAACTTTAGTGCTCTGGCCGATCTGTCTTATTGTTTTGAGTACTCCAAGTTTTCTTTCTTTATAGGACCTTGGAAGGATGCCGGTAGAACACCTGCTGGTTTGGGTGACGACAAGCTGACCGACATGTCCGGTTGTTTCCAACACACCAAATACGACAAACCCTTGTGGGGCTGGAGGGACGCGTTTCATTGGAAGTGTACGGTTACGGATATGTTCTATGAAAATTACGCTTGGAACAATGACTCTCTCAAGTTCCTAAACATGCAAAAGAAACCCGGTGCTGGCACAGCTCTACCCAATGTACCCTCGGGCTCCAAGCATAATACAGTTAATGTTTATCAGGATGCCTTTGAAAAGCAGACTGTGATAGAAGATCTGGATGACTTGCCGAATTGGATCAGTATGAGCGAGTTTCCCTTAGTTATTCAGGACTATGAGTCCATGGATCAGCCTTCGTATCTTTTCATTGCCATGAGGGATTTTCGTTTAATACAGGGGGATGACCTAATTACGGGACAGCCTCAGGTAGATGGGGCCGATATGGATCCTGCCATGCCTACTTGGTTGGATGACACGAATGGTTCGGGACTTACTGTTCTGCTCTGTAAGGCTGACTACAAAGGTAGCGTACTTTCTCTTCTGAAGAAATATGATGACGGGACCTCTAATATGAATGACACCACGTTGTTTGCGAATGGTAGTTACGGCATGAACATCATGCCTTTGTCATCGTCAGGTACCGTTCCCGGGGATCCATTATCGACAAATATGGAAACTCTTCGTTACTTCTACCAACAGCCTGGGTACACCGACCCACCTAACATATACAGTCTACCATTGTATTCTTATGATGATCAGGGTGGTCTTCCGGACGTACCCTATAACGCATGGAGGGGTAATGACGATATTCACCTTTGTCTTCTTTTTCACTCAAACGCAGGCTTCTTCGAAGATTCGGAAACCTTTATTGAACTAAGGATACCGCTGGAGCATGGTACATTGGATTCTCTCCAGGCTTGGGAATGATTAAGAATGGTGACAGAGAGTTGCGTTTACCTAAGTATGAGGTTAACGAAACGGTTTCAACCCTTAGTCAGAAAGTTGACTGGGGGTTGAAACAACTCAATGTTCCCGATACTTGGAAGATAACCAGGGGGGAAGGTATCACCGTCATGGTTATAGATACCGGACACCCTGAACATCCTGACCTGTCAGATAATGTATCAGAGGGTAAGAACTTCATACTTAATGAGCCCTTGGCTGACGAGAACGGACACCAGACTCATTGTACTGGCATAATATGTGCGTCCGATAACGGTATAGGTATGGTTGGTGTAGCACCGCAAGCAAAATGCATATCTGTCAAGGCTTTGGCCAAAAATGGTAGCGGATCTTACCTGGGGTTGGCACAAGCTTTGGAATACGCTATAGAAGTAAAGCCGGACATCGTATCGATGAGTCTTGGTGGCTCTACTCCGAGTACTGACTTGGAATCTCGCATAAAGAAGTTGTACACTATGAACATTCCAGTCATATGTGCAGCTGGTAACACGGGACAGGGCGGTGTCAATTGGCCTGCAGCTTATAAAGAGACCATAGCCGTTGCCGCTTACGATAAGTATGGGGAGGTTGCTCACTTTTCTTCTAGGGGAGACACTGTGGAGTGGTCAGCCCCAGGTGTAAACATATACAGTACTTTTTTAGATAGCGGGTACGCTTCTCTGAGTGGCACCTCCATGGCTTGTCCCTTTGTCGCTGGTGTTGTTGCACTTATGTTATCCAAGCACAAGAAGCAAGAGGCTGCTGTGGGTGTTAACGATTGCAAGACTGTGGAGGACATACGTTCTCACTTACTTAAATATACGATAGACAAAGGTGAGGTAGGTAAGGACAACGCGTGGGGTTACGGTACTATAGACGTTAGAAACCTTATACTTAGTGACGAAATTATTGAGGAGCCCGAAGAGGACGATCCGTTTACACCGCCACAACCTGAACCTGAGGAACCCGAGCAGCCAGAGGAAGACGATCCTTTTAGCCCCCCTCCTCCTGAAGAAGAGCCACCTAGCTCACCTCCTGAAAAGGAACCACCTAGCTGTCCTTTCCCACCTCCGTGCCCCTGGCCCAAGCCGTGCCCACCGTGCCCAGATTATCCTGAAGATGTTATTCCTCCAAAGAAGAATAGGAATAAGTTGTACGTAGCGTTAGGTTTGGGTTTCGTATTGGTGTCTGGTTTAATGATTTATTTATTTACTAAGGAGGGTACGTCGGAGATACCGAACCCGCCTTACATTGATGAAAACGGAAATGTCGATTGGGATGAAAAATATCGACACGACACTAATTGAGTTATGAAGGGTAAGATATTTTGTATTGGGTTGAATAAGATGGGAACTACCTCCCTACATTCTGCTTTTTTAAAGCTAGGCATTAGAAGCGTTCACTTCTCTGTAGACGGTACTAGGCTCAAGCAGACTATACATAACAATTACGTAAAGAAGTTTCCAATATTGAAGGGTGTGGATGGGTATGAGGCGTATTCCGACTGGGACCTCAAGGATCGTTTTCAAGTTATAAAAGAATTAGATAAACAATTTCCCGGATCCAAGTTTGTCTTACAGTGCAGAGATCTCAAGCCTTGGTTGAAAAGTAGAGAGAAACACATTAAAAGAAATCAGGAGAAATGCTTAGCTGACCCTGATGATTGTAACAGGTGGCTTAACATAGATAAGCCTAAATGGGTAGAAACTTATAAAACTCATTACCCAGCTGTTAGGAAATATTTCAAAGGTCGGGATGATCTACTAGAGTTTAATTTGTTCGAAGGTGATGGTTGGGATAAGCTTTGTAGGTTTCTGAAAAGACCTGTACCAAATGTCAGTTTTCCGCTCGAGAACACAGCGGAGTCTAACCAATAAACACAATATATAAAATGATACATCACGTTAAATTATGGATGATTGGCGCTCTTATGTTACTGGCTTATTTACTTGTAAAGTACGTCGGTTAATGCTAAAAAAAATATATGCAATGGAGAGATTTGTACGACGGGGGTTTTATTTTCCTCATAGTATTGATAGTCCTCTCGTGGATAATCTTGGCGGAGGGGTGTTAGAACTTTGACTATTTTGGACTGAAACGTATTGCCCGCCGCACCCTAGCCCGGCTCCCTTAGGGGGGTCGGGCTTTTACATGCAATTTTTACCTGTTTTGTGTTATTAATATTTGAGCACCCCCAATGCTCCTACCCACACAGATTAGTGGGATGGCCTGAAGGATAGTCCCTTCTTGTAAATAAAACGGTATGAAACTAGTTAGTCATATAGTGATATGAAAACCTAGATTCGTGGTGGGGTAAATATGGGAGTATGTGATGGGCTATAATCAAGCATACTCCGAAACCAAGGAAAACAACACACGCAAAGTTCACTAGTAAGAAGTTAGGCGACTTCTTATAAACTGCGCAGTGTGTACATAACATAACGAGAAAGACATCTGTAAAATACAGATGTCTTCTTAAGAGATAGTGCACGGTTAGCTGTAACAGGCTAAGCTCTTCGGGAGGCCGTGCTTTGGACTACTGTGTTACGAAGTAGTCTGCGACGTCTAGTAACTTGCTCCCCTGGGCCAAAATGGGGCACCGCGTTTAATGCGGTAGCGAGACGGATCTGCCTGTGTAGGAGATCCTATACGCTCGCTAGGACACACGGCCCTTTAACAAAGCTCATACGGCACAGCGTATGAGTCCTAGTGGAGTTCACTACTCGTGACTAGGAACCAGGGATCAAGGAGAGGCACACATAGTAATATGTGCTTGTCGTGTTAAGCTCCTCCCTGGTTATACACTACTTGACTGCGAGGCCAGACTCCCCTTGGCACGGGAGCTTCAGCTCAACCTCTAAGGAGATGCGCAACTCCTAATGCCGAAAATGCGCAGCTGGTACCCCAGGATTGAATCGGGGGCATAAACCACTGTTTAATTACGGTGGCCAATTTATGGGGGTGTAGCCTGTGCATGGGCTAGACACTGATTATACTAAACCATTCAGGTGCGAGCCATCGGTTTAGTAGTCTTGAAGTTTAATCGCTTCTCACCCCCAACCCTTTTTGTGTGACACGAGTGTATCGTAGAAAGCAACCTAAGTTCCCTGGTAAGGAACAGCTTCAACCAGGCTCCACAGGAGCACGTCTTTAATAGACACCGAAGCAGGTTGGGATACGCCCCTCACACATATTTTCCACTAAACCAAAAGGAGGCTGGGCGCTTAGTACGTGTACGTAATTGACGTATGCGTGCTAAGCCCACCTCGCCAAAACACTAAAACACTAAAAAACATGAGACTATTAATTGAAGGTTTACTCATTGAAATATTCGGCTGGTACACCCACGACTTTCTCCTTTCCAAACTTGGTTACTGCCATGGCACCTGGAAAGCCCGTGAGATTAACACCAAGCCGTGGTGGGTAGCCACCACGACCTGGATCACCGCCCTAGACGAGGTAGAGTGGCGGAAGCATTCTGAAGATGTGAACCGGTTTCGAAGGCCTAATGGTGGAGTTCGTGTATACGAGCATCCGGATTTAATCGAATACTATGGGCAGAAGACTGCTAGCCCCGTATGATATAAATTGTTGCAGGTAATTGTTCCTGTTGTTTAACCGGGGTGGGTATTAGCTGACCCATCCCGGTTTTTTTTACTTATTGTTTACGCATGGTATATCAGGCGTAACCGGTGGTTAAGAACTTATGATCAATAGAAAGTAGTTCTATTAATCATTATGCATGTTAAACCATGCAATTTGAGATCCTTTTGTGTTATCAATATTTGAGACCCCTTTCCCGCTCCGCTGTCAAAAATAATAGTTTGGAAAGATTAACCTAACCAAAAACACACAATATGAAAAATCTAATAACTATAGCCGGAGTTCTTATCTGGCTTTCCATCGTCTTACTATCATCAATAGGATACGGGTACCAAATCTTTGCATGCACCATTTCCGCCATTTGCGTGGGGATTGTCTTAGTGTGCGGGAGGAAGATCCCAGTCCGAAAGAACGAAGAGGTGATCACCCAGTTACCAGTTGATTGGAGGAAAGGAATATGAGTGCGAACTTCATACCCGATCCACTGATTGCACCGGGAGCTACGGCCAAGGTACCCGACTTAGCGGACACGCAAAAAGGAACGTTTGAGCTGTACCACGGTTTGAGTTCCTTGGGCGAGCCTGTCCACGAGGACAACTACAAGGTTTGCTACAGTTCCCAATGGTTCTACATTTACACCAATACATTGGGGATGAATGCACTTACGTCGCTAACCATTGTGAGTAAAAGAACTGGGGATCAATACATCCAGCCGTTCTACAAAACTCTCAATCCAGCGAACGTATCCTTGTATTCAGAGGGCCGTAATGCTCTGTGGATGCCAACCAGCGGTATCTGGGCAAAAGAGCAATACATCAAAACCTTCGGCCCTTCACCGGTCGATCGTTTTTTGATGGACGGCTACTTAGGCCGTCACTACATCAAGCCTTGGACGAACCAGCTTATACCCTACTACCCGAGTAGCTGGGGTGGGCTTCGGACATACTTCCAACCTTTGTCTGAGGCTGTCGATCAACTAGCCAGAGTTGTCGACACTGATCGAATCGCCCGCCTCGACAAAGTTGTCGAACAAAGGTGGGGATAAACACACCCAATATTTCACCATAGCCGGTGGGTGTTGGGTAGTTGTGTTCCCTTGTGTTCACCCACCGGCTTCCTACCCCTAGGAAGGATATCATGAGTAGGATACTCGACAGATCAAAACCACCAACCTTAGTTCATTGCAAAACATGTGACGGCAGTGGAGGTGGTCCGCGAATTGTTCGTTGGACTGACTATAAAGGTTGGTGCCGATCCTGCGAGGGTACAGGCCTGAAGAAGGTCTACCCTCGTTTAAAGAGACCCGCCTGATGGGGGTCTCTTTTTACATAGGTACTGCAATTTTTTACTTATTTGTGTTATTAATATTTGAGACCCCTTTCCCGCTCCGCTGTCAAAAATAATAGTTTGGAAAGATTAACCTAACCAAAAACACAATATGAAAGAAACAGAACCATTCTACGCAATCGCTGAAGCAACGAAGGTTGCCAGCAGAGAGGAACACTTGGAGGCTTCCAAGGCCATGGCTGGGAAGACCCACCCAAATCTCGCGATTAACCCATTGCCGTATACTTCCGATTATACGGACGGTCCAGAGTTCTTCCGGAACTTCAACCGCCCGTTCCTACTGTTCACCGACCTAGGCGACGGTACGTACAATCAGATGAAGGAATTTCCGAATGTTGCATTTAGGGAGAGCCCAAATCTCCACCACAATGTTCGGATGTGGGCCCAAAAGAAACTTGAGGACTTCCAAGATAGTCTCCAAGCTCTTGACTCTTCAATGTACAGGTTCATGGCTGACCTACCGGTCTACGGCCATCTCATACACCTGTCCGGCGCTCCCGGTGAGGGTATAAGCTTACACCCCAGTCTAACCTTCCATGATAGTTGCATCCGCTGGCCGAGCTGGTTGGATATCGACTACTATGAGTTCGTCGAGCTGTTCCGGATCCCCGAGAACGATCGACGGGGAAGGGGTGACTTGAACCAGCCACTTGAAGACCGCTGGCTAGACCCGGAGTTTAGTTTCAGTTCCGTCACGTGGTTCGACCAGGATGGAGAACTCCACTCCTCCGCGACTTAATTCAGGGATTGCCACAACAAAAATGCCGAGATATTTTTCTCGGCATTTTTTTAGCTATCGTTTAGTATGTACTCCAATATGAGGATTGGTATAGTTGGTAATGGTTTTGTCGGTAAGTCTATGACTCTGTTCCGACCACACGTAGAGGTTCTTGTTTGGGACATAGATCCCAGCAAACGAGAGCCTATAAGCTTGTCATACAAGGAGTTCGCCAACACGTGCCAGCTGATATTCATAGCCGTACCTACACCTATGCGGGGAGACGGCTCTTGCGACATGAGTATAGTTACTAGCGTGGTGCAGGATCTCAAACAGGTAACTCAGGCCAATAAGATAGTTATCAGATCCACTGTACCTCCTGGTACGTCCGATAGGTTGGGGGTATCTTTTATTCCGGAGTTTTTAACGGAAAAGAATTGGGAAGATGATTTTCGTAATTGCAAACAGTGGATACTTGGGAGTTCTGACAAAACCACAGAGACCAAGGTTAAACAATTGTTTGACATAGGTTACGCTGACGGCAAGGGTTGCGTGGCCACTAGCTCTGTTATAGTTACTGATACCAAAGTCGCGGAGATGATAAAATATGGTAAGAATTGTTTTCTCTCCACCAAGGTGAGTTTCTTTAACGAGTTGTACGATATATGTCAGGAACTGGGCTGTGACTTTTCAAAAGTTCGTAAGTTCGTTTGCGACGACGATCGTATAGGACATGGTCACAGCAAAGTCCCCGGGCATGACGGGAAGCGTGGATTTGGCGGCACCTGTTTTCCAAAAGATATGAACGCTTTAAAGTTCTTTGCCGAAACCTTGGGTGTTGATTCTATTTTAATTGCTTCAGCCATAGAACGTAATGAAACTATCGACCGCCCAGAAAAAGATTGGCAAAACGATAAAGGTAGGGCAGTATCTGATGAGTAATTATCATGTATTTGGAATGAATGACGGGGATCCACCGGAAATCCTTAAAAGAGGAGTAGTTCTTAGGAAGTGTTCTGAGGAACTTATAGAGTTGGCATGTGTACTTACAAAGCAGGCTAACAAATCTAACAAAGATTACACAAAGAAGATAAAGTCCGAGTATTCAGATGTAATCAAACAATTACGGAGACTTTCAGAGTATTATGAGTTTAAGTGATATCAGCTGGAACAAGGTTGCACGCAGGGTACCAGGAGCCAAGGCTATTAAACAGACGGGTGAGGATGCATGGAAAACTTTGAAGACTCTTACGGGTAGGAACGCGGATGCCCTTAAGGTTGATGAACCTATGAAGCGGTTCAACCCTGTCAGGTTGACGACACAACCCTTTGGATCTACGTCTGGCAAAGTACACCCCATACTTCGTACTAAAAACCCAGAGCCGGGTAGTTTTGGTGATAAGGTCAATAGGGCTGGTCGGGTACCAGCTTACGCCGCTTGGGATTTCTTAAACACGCCTGTTGGTCGAACCGCAGGTAAGGTTGGCGCTGGTGCAACTGGTTACGCGGGTGTTAATATGTATCAAGATATTGGTGAGAATTCTGCTCAACAGATGCAGGACAATATGATGGCTGACTATGGTTACACTTTTGATGATGCTCAAAAAGCGTCTATGGCACAAACTATAGACGAACACAAGTGGCCACTGATGAAGCAAATGATTTGGCCGCGTGTTAGAAATATTTGGGGTGGTAACGATACACCGCTTAAGAACCAAGAGTATCAGCAGGCTGTGATGATGGGAACTATAGGTCGGGATTGGGCTAATCAAGCTTGGAATAATGACCACCAAGTACCTTTTGGCGTTGGTATGTCTGATGCTTATCAAAAATATGGTGCTCCTGGTGTGGTCGGTGGGGAAGGTATAAGGCAAGCCCTCAACTGGGGTTTGCGGTCTGCTGACCACAGGGACGCTAATGACTTTCAGATATCAGATGCCGCACCTATAGCTAGATACTTAAATACTATGCTGCCCGAGCACGGTCTATCAGGCAGTTTTCGCGACAAACTAACAGAAGTAGATCCGGAAAACTATGACGCCCTCTCTAGATTCGGTAACTTAGTTAACCAAGGTGCTGCGAGATCTTTGGAAACGGAGTGGACTAAACGCGGACTTGATCCTGTACAGCTTCAGGCTGCTGGTCAAACTCCCTTGTTTAAGGCTGTACAAGACTTTGCCCCCAAGTATTATAATGCTGTAGCTCCGTTGCATGTGGATAGCGTAAAGAAAAATTTAGGCGAGGGTAGAGGGTTGTCCATTGGTGAGCCCGGGTTTCCAGAGATAACACAGCCTTTGAATATCCCTCCTGTCGGTGGATACTTAGATAAAAATGAATAACAAGGAACGTCTTTATTTGGTAAAGTTGGCTGATGCTGGTCAGCCTTTGGACGAGGAGCCAGGTCCGATACAAGGTTCCTACGTTGCTGAAGCTCCTATGCATGATGCTTACAGCCGTATGTTAAAGGTTATGGAAAAATACCCTGATGGGGATATGTACGATAATTATCTTAGGTTTATGAACTTAAAGTTGGGCAAGCCATTGAGTGAGATGGTTCGTCGTAGTAATGCTGTGCAAGCGGAAAGTCAGGGAATGCGGCTTGGCTCGGATCTATTGGGTGAGTACGGGGCGCCCATAGATATTGCGGCTGCTATGCATAGCGATAAGGAAACTGAGAAATCTCATGCAATAGCTAAAAAGAGATTTGAACGGTTTTATAAAAAGTTTATGGAGCGGTATGATCCTGATGCCGAGGTTTCTAAGAACCAAACTCCTTGGCATTTAATAAACCAACATCAGCTAGCGTCACTTGATATGGATAAAGCTAGGAACAGGCAGATGCGTGAGGAATCACCTTGGCATTACTGGCTTAATCCTATGGCTGGGGCCGGACCTCTTAGTGAATTTGCTACAGATTGGGCTACTAGAGATGTTGCTGGGGAGGCTAAATCCGAGGATGCTTTGGGGAGATTTTTAACCGCAATAGTTCCTCTAGCTGGAACTATACGTGGGGACGAAGAGGCGCAACAAGCGCTCCGTAACGCGGCTATGAAAAATAAGCTTTATCCTGACGAGGCTAAACCCGAAAAGAAGAAGAAAGATGAGTGATTCTGGACTATCAGGTCTTGTCAAACAAGCTGCTCCGTCTTGGGTTCAAGCTCCGGATAGTCCTCAGCAACGTGCTCGTCAGTATTTACGTTCGTTGGATTCCATACGAAAGGACTACATTATTCCGGAAGCTCGACCCATTCATGATATACGTACTGAGGACGTAAGTAATTTACTGGGATCGAGACCTGTCTACTCGACCCGACCTTTGGGTGCCCGTACTAGTTGGGAATCGTATGTGGACAAGCTCCGGGCCAATAATCGGAGGGATAGGATGCTGCCTGAGGATCGTGCTAGGATAAAGCCAGTTATAGGTGATTCTAAAGCTGGGTGGCCTGCGGGCAGTCATGGTCCCATTGACCCGGGACCTCTATCTACGTCTGTACCCAAGACACTACCCACAAAGATTCCTTTTACTGACATTACTCTCATACCAGGCTCTTCTGGAGGTAGGCGTGGATTGAGCGACTTCTACCCAGGAAAGGATTTTGCAGATAGCTTTTCCAAACGACATGCTCTTAAGTTGCCTACATCTCGCATCTCCCCAACCGGTTTTAGAGGTGGGGGTAAGTCACAAGGTGGTGATTTCTGGAGATCTTATTATAACACTGTTAATCGTAATATAGCTGTTCCAGAAGGTGAATCTTGGTCTAAGTCCGACCTACCCATAGTGGCTCATGAGATTGGTCATATGGGTGCTGCGCCCTACGATATGGCCCAATATCGGAACATGCTCGGGGACGGTTTCCCTTTCGGAGAGTACGACAAGTTCGTAAGGGAAAACTCTAACCCTTCCTTAGCCGCAAATTTACTTGCTGGACCTACACTTGCCAGGCTTGGTAAGGACAGCTCTAACAATTTCCTTTTCGAGCAGTTCATGGATAAGAACCGAGATGAGCCTTGGGTTGAACAGATGGGAACCTGGCAAGATAAGGTACGGCGCGATGCATCTATGTGGACCGCCCAAAACCCACTTGCCGATCATGCGGAAGATCGTATAGAAGAGCTTAATGCGATGACCCAGGAAAATGCTACAGCTATGGGTTTGGGTTGGGATCCTAGAAAGGCTGGACTTCCAAGAAGTAGTTTGGGTATATACGACAAGTTAAAAAAGCTTGCATGGCCAAACGGTGCACCCAAGGGCTTCGGAACTGACGGTAAAGTTACTCACGATGCTATTACCGACATAGGAGCTAATTTGCATAATCCAAATACCCCCCTAGGTAAAGAATACATAAAGTATTTGCAAGACAGCTTTCCTGGAGTCCAGTTCGGGAGGCACGACTCACCATATCCTTCGTCTGGTCACGGCGCTAGACTCAGACCTGTTGGGGATTCGAGTGTAATAAAACCATATCCAGTAACTCGTCCGCCATACGGTGGTGACGCCTCACTGTCAGGTTCCCACCTTCACGACTCTAAATATCCTAGCGCTTGGTTCAATAAGGGTTCTGAGATGACCCAGTCTGGTAAGCCCACGTCTGATCAGATCGAGCTTAGCCATAAGTGGAGCCAACCACAATGGCGCGAATTCCAAAGAAGAATAGATGAGAATGATATAGGGTCTATGTCCCTCGGCTTGGGTGGTGCTATGGAGTGGAAAGACAAGCCTTTTTTGAAAGAAGAGGTGGCTCCTAAGATACGAGGTGCGATAACTCCTTCGTCGTCGGATATTTATTTGAAAGCAGGTAAGGGTATGCCACCTTGGTTACGCAAGTGGTATGATGCAGCTGGTGCTTGGAAGGATAGTCCCAAAAGATAATATTGTATTGCTAAACACGGTTCTTATGTAATAATATTTCAAAATGAACAATTTAGAGAAGTTACACTTAGTTAAGTTGGCCGTTAGATTCCCCTCCAACGTCATACCTAGTCGTAGGCAGCTGGGCAATATACCATTCGATAACTGGCTAGAGAAGATCAGAAGATTCGGAGGTGAAGCTGTTGAAGAAACTGTAGAAAACGTCCGTCCCACTGCATTTGATAAACTAAGGTCTTCCAATCGTAACGTAGCCCCGCCAAAGACTCTTTCTTCTCCTACAACTACTCCTGTACCGGCTAGCACACCACCGTCCGGACCTAACATGCGTGGGGGTGGAGATCATATGGACGCATGGTTGCAAAAGATTAAGCCCAAAGAAGGTTTAGCCGGGCAAGTAGAGGTCGGCACAGGTACAGTTAATAAACCTAAACTAAAAGCACCTAGTCAACCCATGCAGGATGCTGCTGATGAGCGGCAGTTTGATAAATTGATTCGGGGTCAACAATCTGGTAGGCCAACCTTGGTACCACCTAAGCCCGGCGCGCTCAGTCCTGATGACGAATTTCAACAAGAAATAATTAGACGTCAGGCCCAACAACCTGTGAAGAGTGGTTCTTTTTATGCTAATGTCTTGAGTATATTAAAATCTGCTAACGCTAAGAAGAATTATACGTTCGAGGATTTTCTTCAACCTGTTAAGCCTTCGTAAGGTCAAATGGAAAAGAAGAACACAATTTTTTGCGACATAGACGGTACTATTTTTCAATATCGAAAATTTGAAACGTATAAGACTAGTGACCCCGTATTACTTCCTGGAGTTAAGGAAAAGCTAGATGAGTGGAATAATCAAGGGCACCTTATTATACTAACCACCGCACGTCCTGAGGATATGCGTGAGCATACTGAGAAGGAGCTTGCGGATAATTTCATACCTTACGGTCGTCTGGTCATGGGTATAGAGCGTGGACCTAGGTACTTAATAAACGATATGGATCCAGGTAAACCTGGTAAGAGAGCTACTGGTATTAATCTCGGCAGGAACAGCGGTTTTGTAAAAGAAGACTGGGAAGCCATAGGTCTGTGACACTAATTTTAAAGTCACTGTACCGTAGGGTGCTGATGTGGCTGATGCAGACAAAGTTTTATACTTTTCTCCTTAAGCGTGTTATTCCATACATACGGTTTACGACTTACTATACTAGTTTGCGGGGAGTAAAGTATCATAAGCTTTATGGTTCGTTAAAACCTGGTGATGTTATACTTTCGCTAGATAGGAAGAAACTCACCACACTCCTAATACCCGGTGAGTTTAGTCATGCTTCTCTTTGCGTTAGTCTTAATGAAGTTTGGGAGGTTAGTGAGATGACTCATACTGATTACACCAAAAGTACTTTTTTTGATGTATGTAAGGAGAGTGATCGAGTCTTGATAATGCGCTGCAGGAACTACACTGACACGGATATTGAGTTTGCTGTCGACCGTTGTAGGAGTTTTAAGGATGCTAAATATGACTTGGTGTTTGACCTGGGTGTACGGGAGTTATACTGTAGTGAGTTAGTTTACCAGTCTTACGCTGATAATTTCTTGGGGGTAAACTTAGAAGACTTTGTTGGCCTGGGTAGGGAGTATATAAGCCCTACTGGACTTTATAACGCTAAAAATCTAGAAACTATAATCGACAGTGATAAACTATGAACTTATTTGAAATACCCCCGCACTCCCAATCGCCGCGTGTTGTTAACGCAGTTATAGAGATCGAGAAAGGTTCAAGTATGAAGTACGAGTATGACGGTGAATTGGGAGTCTTCACGTTTGACAGATCACTTGACTCGGCTATGGTGTATCCCGCTAGTTATGGGTCAATACCTAGTACATTAGCTGATGACGACGACCCTCTCGATATATTAGTCATTACCGAGCGCCCTATAGACAGAGGTGTTGTAGTAGAGTGTCGGGTTCTTGGGATTTTAGATATGGATGATGACGGGGATAAGGATTATAAGGTCCTTGCTGTTCCTACTACCACTCGTAAAAGATACCGTAATCTTAATGATGTGGATGAGTTGTTCTTAAAAATTTGCAGGAATTTTTTCGCAAGGTATAAAGATCTTGATAACAAGGTCGTGAAGGTTCATAATTGGTTATCTAAAGATGACGCGTATGATATAATACGCCAGAGTGGTAAAGATTATGAAGAAAAGAAATAACGATAAACTTAGAATAAAGCGAAAGATTCTGATAATGGGCCTTCCCGGATCCGGAAAGACTACATTGGCCGAACTCTTGGTACCTAGATTAAACGCAGCTTGGTTTAATGCAGATGCTGTTAGACAAGACATACACAAGGATCTTGGTTTTAGTGAGGACGACAGAAACGAACATGCTAAGCGTATGGGTAAACTAGCTGATTGGTCAAGTATGAGCGGTAATTATGTTATATGCGATTTTTGCTGTCCTACACAGAAAGCCCGAAAGCTTTTCAATCCTGATTACATCATTTGGGTTAACCGGATTAAAAAGGGTCGCTATGAAGACACTAACAAGATGTTTGAAGATCCTAACAAGGACAAACGTTGGGACAAGCATGACATGATACTTACAGACGGCACTCCTGAAGAATGGTGTGAAGCTGTTTTAGCGAACATATACAAAACGGAGGAGTGGGATAATCAGGCTCCTACTGCGTTGTTGATAGGTCGCTACCAACCTTTTCATATAGGGCACAAGACATTGGTTGCCGAAGCTATCAAACGTACCGGACAATGCTGTATAGCTTTGAGAGATGTCGGTGGGACTGATGATTCTAACCCATATGATTTCGCCAGAGTTCGCGATGAGATACACGCAGCTTGTATTGAATTTGGGAATAAAATCAAAGTTATAGAAATACCTAATATAATGGATGTTTTTTACGGGCGTGGTGTCGGGTATAATATTGAGCAGTTGGAACTCAGTAAGGAGCTCCAAAGTGTCTCAGCTACTAAAATACGTGCTGGTGAGATTGGTCAAGATGGCAAGCCTACTGGCAAAAGACCGGAGTAATATATGATTAAGGTTATTTTATATATGTGCGCATTACTTATATGCGTTGGGTGCTCATCCTCGGGCAATACGTCTAGCGTTACTAGTTCTGGAAAACAAGTTTGCGACTGTAATTGTAAATGCAAATAGATCAAGAATTAGTTGGTGAGCTTTTCATAGTCACCTCCTATTGTTTGTTTTTAGTTGCTATGTTCCTACATTTCACGGATCATTTGGAATGAATACTGAATTGTACGAAATGCTTAAGACTTCGGCAGAAGCTGACATAGCTAAAGCTAAGCTAACTATTAAGCTTCTCGATGAGAATGGCGTAGGAGTGGGTGAGCACTCAACCAAAGATTTCTACGATAATGCTGAGGAAGCTTTGAGTAACATGGCTGACGCATTGGACAGGTTAAAAGCTTTGGAGATTTTATCTGGTGAGTAAGGTAGGTTTCACATGTGGCGCAATGGATGTGTTTCATGCGGGACACGTACTCATGCTTCAGCAATGTAAACAGCACTGTGATTATCTTATAGTCGGCCTACACACAAATCCCCAATTGGACAGGCCTGAAAAGAATAAACCAGTACAGTCTTTGGTAGAGCGTTACATTCAGCTCAATGGTAACAGTTCGGTAGATCAGATAATACCTTATGAGACTGAGGCAGACTTAGTCGAGATACTTAAGTCCATACCGTACGATGTCAGGTTCGTTGGCGCAGATTGGAAGGATAAGCCGTTTACGGGACACGATATTCCCGGGCATCTAGATAAGGTTATCTATAACAATCGTGATCATGACTATTCAAGTTCTGGTCTTCGCAATCGCGTAGCTTCTGCTGAGAATGAGAAACTTGTAACCAAGCCTATTGAAGAGGATTTTGACAGATGTTCTCTTTATACTGATATACTAGCTACTTTTGATCATACTAATTCACCCACCCCATCTTCTCCTGAAATTACGGAGAAGTATCAGAAGTAGAAAATAGTCTTTAGTTTGTGTTATATATAAATGTAGGGTCATACCTACGTTTTATCATAACGTTTAACTATTGAACTATTATGCAAAGAATAATGAATGGCGCATTAGTGGCTCTGGGTAATTTTACGTCCGGAGTCAGGTACAGACATGTGTCTCTTTATAAGTATAAAAAAATAGATCTTGGAGTTAATGTTATTCGTTTTGATCGAGACGGCACTTGCAGAGCTGTAGGTATAGATTTCGAAACCAACGTTTCGGATGATGTACGTTCTAAATCTGCCTGCTTTAAAGTTCCGTTTTGGTGTGGTATATATACCGGGGAAGACGGTGTTGAATTGCTCCAACATCCTATAGGATGGTTGTGGCGCATGGGACCTAAGCGATTAACGTATAACGCTGCTCTGAAAGACTATAATTTATATAGAAGAAAGAGGCGTATGATTGGTGGAGTTTCCGCCGTTAGAAACAATACTATCTAACGGCGGACGCATTAACCTTATAATTAGAAAGGTATTAATGAAAATTGAAGAAGGAAAAATGAAGCCCAACCAAGACAGAGTGTTGGTTAAGTTGATGTCTATGCTTGAGGCACAGGTTAAGTTGTCAGAAGATATGGCTGATAGTTTGCAATCATTAGCGCGGTCTGTATCTATACAGACTCTGGCTATGAGTAACTTTGTTAAGGCCCAGGAGGAAATAAATTCCGATAATGTCTCTAATGATAATGTTTTCAAAAGTTTGTGTGAAGAGCAGTTAAATACCATGACGCAGGTTATGGAGGCTCTTAAGCTTTTAGTTAAAAAAGAGATAGAGCGTTCATCCGTTTTAGCTGAGGTGTCTGATAACTAAAAAAAAGGCTCCACAGTTGTGGTGCCTTTTTTTAGTCTCCTGCGCTTAGCGCCAGGTGACTTTGATTAGTAATAGTAGCGACAGGACAATTAGGCCTAAGCCTATAATTCCTTGTGTTGCCGCTACGCTTAGTGCTTCTATTATAGCATTCATAGTAAAGTGATTGGGAGAGTATATTTAACGACATCGCGGTCAATTATTAATAACACAGATAAGGGTTATATTTCACATGGGTTATGATTTATATTCAGAAAAGGAGTCTACTGATAGTGACGTAAGTTATTTTCGGTGGAATTACTGGTGCTGGCCTTCAGTGCTGACATTAGCGTCAGTGTATGGCTGGGAGGCAAAGGGTACTACATTTCATCCACTTACAGAGGCGGATATAGAGGAGCATGGTTACAGCCAGGAGCGTCAGGATGCATACAGGAATATGATTAGCGAATGGGAGGGTGCTTACGATTCTAACGATGGTCAGGTTGTCCTAACAGAGGATGCCTTGGAAATGGCAAAAGCTTTGGAAAAAGCTTTGGTTGACATACCGGATGGAGATATCCCCACACCCGGGGAAACCTCTGAAGGTACAATCCCGATCGATTCCCAAGATTACGAAAAGCATAGGTCTCTTTGTAGGTCCGGTAACAAAAAAGCATTGGCTATTAGCTTTTCAGGTGATAACAAGATTTACCTGAAACAATTTATTAAATTCTTAAGAAGAGGGAGTTTCTCAATATCATGAAAAATAAAACATTGTTAACTTGTATAAACCTGGCGATTTTCGTTGGAGTTGGTTTTTTCGTTTTGTATGGGGTATATAGTAAGCAGGCTATACTTATCAATACCCTTGAAGCAGAGGCTAGGTTGCGTGGTGATCAAGTTCAAGATTTTGCATTACATGCTATAAAGCAAAGGGACGCGGCTTTTGAAGCTGATCGACTTGGATACTATCGTGGGTTTGAAGAAGGACGCAATGCTGCTGCACTGGCTCTTATGAACGAGGAGGCGTTGATGGATTACACTGATGGTTATCACGCTGCTACGCATCAATTTGATGCCACACATAACAGCGATTCTGCACTGGGTGAATTTATAGATCTTTACCAGGACGCCATTGATAGCGGATCTACAGGTGAGGCTCGTGTACTTATCGATGTCATAATGGATCAGATAGCTTTGGATATTGAAACTTCCGAATTGGATGCGATCCTTAGGGAATATGCCTCTGAAGAGTAATAGGCAGTTAATATTTCCTTTCGCCAGTTTTAGATGGAACAGTGATCTTAATATTGTCGTTCCTTCTATGGAGCGTTTCGCGTTGCTGGAGGAGGCATTAGGTTATTGTGATAATTTCCCAAACCTTTCCTTTATCAGCCGTGCTGGAGACAGTTTATACCAGGACTTCCGTTACGAGTTATTAGACTTGCGTGAAGTTCTAGATTTTCTAGATTATCACTGTATGAATCCTAGACAGTATACTGACCACGGTTATGATTATGATTACCTTACAGAGTACTACGGGGAGTTGTTCGAAGCTGGTTTCGGAGAGCCGTGGGAATCTTGCATCGGCAGGTATCGTAGTCGCCACTTATCCCGTCGAATTGCAGGGCGCAACCCACTTACCCATCGGGAGTTACCTAGGATACGGTTACATTCGGATCCTTGAGTAGGAGATCTTAATTATGGACATACTAACATTCACCTGCATAACTCTAATCGGGGCTTGTGCGCTATATTGGTTATACAAAGACTCATGAGTACAAACTTAATAATTACTATTGCTTTGGTTGTTTGGGTTTTAGTTATGGAAACGAGTTGTGCGTTTAAGAAGAAACGTATTGTTAAGCGTGACACGTTACATAACTACCCAACGGGATTAGGGGATTGTCCCTCACTAACGAGTAGGGAGAATTACGACGAGGAATGGGTGCGCATAAAAGCTGCGGAGCTTGGCATCCGTCCTGTCGATTATCTACATAGATACAATAACAAGCGCTGGAAACCGCCAGCAAACAAATGGAAAAATGTGGGACTTACAAACAATAAAGAAGATGAATAGCCCGGAAGAGGTTGAAAAAGCGCGTAACAGGGCTAGAGCCATGAATGGCATTAAGTCCGGAGCACAAGAGGGATCTATGTTACGTAAGCCTTTTGTTTACGCAGACGAAGGTACCCTACTTGCTTCTGGTCAGGAGTCAGACTTAGATCTAGCCGAAAGACGTATACGAGATGGTAGCGGTGGTAGTATTGCAAAAATCTCAGATAGTAAATTGAGGAAACCTAGTCATGGCGGTAGAATCAAGTAACATATTGTACCGTACTCGTACGTACCTGGTAGGTCATATGCAGTACAGCGATGGGAGGAACTGGCGTGAATACGTAACTGAAGAATTAGCTAAGCGGGAGATCATATGCTTTGATCCCTATCGCAAGCCTTTCGTAAAGGATGTTGCCGAGGACGAGGAAACTCGTGCTCGTGTAATGGAGCAAATGGCCAAAGGCTACTATAACGACGTAGCCGAACGCTTTACGGAGGTTAGGAATTACGATTTAAACCTTGTTGACCGTTCAGACTTTATCGTAGCCCACCTAGTCCCGGAAGTAGCAAGCTGGGGTAGTGCTGAGGAAATCGTTACAGCTGTTCGCATGAAGAAGCCAATCTTCGTTGCTATGGAAGGTGGCAAGTCCAAAACCCCTCTATGGCTCATGGGTATGATGCCCCACGAGTATATATACGATTCTATAGAAGAGGTCGTACATATGCTAGGGGAAATCGATGACGGCAATAAGAACATAGATAGCGACCGTTGGCGTTTACTTAGAAAGGATTTGAGATGAAGAAGTTCAAAACACGTTACAAACCCCATTACGGGTATGAATGTTCTTACTGTCCGGATCAATATGCTTATTGTTTTGATAGGGAGGAAGGTAAGATCACCAAAATCACATTACCTTGGTACGCTCTGGAAGATGATACTGCTCGCGAGGACATACTTCATTACATTCACGATCAGTTCGGATATCAAAAGCCTGACATTATGTTAACTTCTAATGATATAGGGAGTTACGATACCTTCAGGTGTTTTGATATGGAATCAGGTCCAGAAGAGTGAATTTGGCTCAAAAAGGAAGCGCTTGATAATCAAGCGCTTCCAAGAAACAAACAAAACAAACTAGATACTTAGCTTGTACTATATTAGACTAGTCTAAAGATATATCGTTCAATCTAAGAACGTATAAGCTTAATGTCAAAGAGCATACCGGTCCCATACCGGTGTGCTCTTTTACTTAGAAAGGAAATAAATAAAATGGAATGGAAGCCACAACCAACAGATAAGTCACCCGGTATAGAAAACCTGCTTTCAGGTATTCTGGGTGTTAATAGGAAAGAAAGCATTTCTAACAGGGAGTGCGTATTTTGTCACGAGGAGCAAGACCTCGATTCTTTTAAAACGGAGCTGGATTTGAAAGAATTTCACAATTCCGGCATATGTCCTACTTGCTGGGACAAAACATTCAAGGAGGATGACTAGTGCTTGCCGATTCGAACAGTAATGACGGTTCGTACCAGGCACACTTACCTGTACCGGGTCTCGAATCGGATGATTCCGATGTAGGTGATAATGAAGCACTTGGGTTATTTTTTGACGAGCTCGTTAAGTTGAATGTAATTGAACTCACAGTAGGTTTTGCTAATGACAGTGATGAGTGTGATATGCGTCACCTTAGTGCAGTTATACGGATGCCAGATCGTACTGTGTCTCATGTAAGTCAGCATTGTACTGATTGGCCTGCCGCCTTGACCGATATAATCGACAAGGTCGACATGTGGGAGTTGCTCGAGCAGTACGACGTAGAGTACCTCACTGTTTTCAAAGTAGGTCGCAGAAAGATAGAACAGGGATCTGCCCTTTACATAACCCAGCCTAAGCTAGTTGACGAATACGGAGACGAGGTAGACTGGAACTACTGGAGGTAGCATGGCGCACACCATACATCACGCAATGAGTTCAGTTGATAAGTTTGGAGGTGTCGTTGACGACTATCTCCCTATACATCAATGGTTTGACGCATCTAAGGAGTTTTTCGGAGATGTTCGTCACAGGGCGGTACGTCATCATTCACAGGGTATATTTGAATCCGAAAGAGTATTTGGGGTCACAATAACAAATTCTGATGGTAAGACAGTTCCAGTTAGGTTCATAGGCGAGCAGCATATGATAGAGGACTTCGGTAAGATACCAACTTTACAGGATTGGTTGCAAGAATTGCCCCAAAAAGGTTGGATGTGTAGGTCCAAACCTCTCAGCAAAAAGTACGCATAATGTGTTATATATTCTTGAACGGCCATGCCGTGATTTTTATAGCTATATGCTATTAATTTAAGGTCCGAACTAATGGGATATTAGTTGAGTCACAGGTTTAGGGGTAGGCCTGAAACGGACGTTGGATTCCCTGGACTCTCGGGAATCCACTTTTTTTTGAATGGAACGATACAGTCGGAGACTCAAAGTGTATCGTTTGCATATTAGGAGCATAAATGGAATTTTCGAAGTTCCATTCTCCGTGTGCATGTCAGGAACTTAGGGTTCCATACTATACGCAAAGTACATACTTATACCAAATGCACTCAGTAGTATGGATCAAGCGGGACGCCGGCCCCGACGCAATGACCAATTCGGAATTGCACACGTATACTTTTGTTGTGGTTGACGCTGTATACGTGTGCTTCACTTTACACAAAAAGGGGGAGTCCTATGCAAGACTCCCCCTTTTTTTAAATAGTAACTCGAGTTACAGTGCTTCGTAAGCGTCCTTACTTACAAACTTAGTAAGCTTGGTCCCGTCGTCATCTACGGCTTTCATGCCGTACCTCACGATTTTCTTACCAGTCTTGGAAGTAGATTCGTAGGTAACTTTCTCTACCTCTTCTTCTGGTATTGACACTTTCTCTTTTTTGCGAACGTTATAGAACTCGATCATTTTTAATAATAGTATTTAGATAACATGAAGTATGAATTCCCCAAAAGTGTGCCCGAAGGCGGCCTGTATGTCAAACGTGAAAAAGGACAGCTATCCTTTAAATTAAGCGGTAACAGTAACCCCCGTCTCAAATCTGTTAGAGCTCTTATAGAATTAACCTGTGACACACGGGACGTGCAATGTGACTTCCCCGTACTGTACTTTGACGCACAGGATCAGCCGTTCAAGCTTCAGGGCGTTGTTGATACTGTATCTCCCAACTATCCTGCATATACGCTGAGTACGTCTGAAAAAGGGAACTTTGAGCACGCCAACCTGTACCCGGATTATATCTTTGATAAATGGGACGGTGTATATGATGATTACGAAGAATACAGAATAGGGATAATGTCTAGGTCTGTACGTAAACCTACAACGGCCGCTCTGGGTTGGATTGGTTCTGTAAACTGTGGTGTTAGAGAGCGGTATGTTAAATTGGCTAGGGAGGTTGGTAAGGACAGGTTGTTCTATAGGAGTATTGCTTGGACGGCCGACCCTAGTGAGTTTAGAAAAATTAATGCTACTAAGTTTATGACTTTAGCGGATCAGGTTTCCAGATTCAAATATATGTTTGATATGAGGGGACTGGGGTATACGGGGCGTACCAAGCTTTTGTTCTTTTCTCATCGGCCGATATTTTTATGTACACCATTTAAAGAGTATTGGTATGATAGGATTGAGCCCTGGGTGCATTACGTGCCCGTAAAACCTGATTTAAGTGATTTACTTGAGAATTTGGATAGGGTTGACGCAGATAGCTCTTTAGCGCGCTCGTTAGCTAATAATGCTTGGGAGTTTGGAAATGAGAATTTAACTAGAGATCACGCTTTGGACGAATATACCCTTATCCTGAACAAACATTGAGTACATATCAAATAGGTATCAAAAAAATCGCGCGAACTTTTTCGTTTGCCAAAATACATATGTAGAATATGATTAAGCACTATATATTTTTGATAAATGCTAATCATACTCGATGCAGAGCTTTCCGATCCCCCTAGTTCCCGAACTTGTTTTAGAGATGTAACCTTATATGCATCCCTTTTTAAGAAGTCTGATGTTTTGGTAGAATGTTCACCACATACAATAGATTTTTACTGGGATTGGCTGAAACAGGGTGGTGCTATGGATTTCGTGTCTCAGTTAATTCGTTTTGGGGAGACGCAGGGTTACACCATACGCAGGCAATGCGGTGGCTCTCTTAATCTGGATAAGCTAGATGAGGTTGGGCTGCAGAAGGTAATACGTACGCTTAACAACCTATGACAGATAATATAAAGGATCCCTCTGAAGTTTATCTACGTAAGGTCATTACAGCTAATCTTGCCTGGTATTCCAAGACTGCGTTTGTCAGTGATGCCGTTGTGGACAGTGTGGTGGCCAGGATAGTCTCAGCCATAAATGCTCGTTACAGGCTCGTAGAGCGCCCTGAGAGTGTGGATGACTCAAAATAGATAGGAGTACTTATCTGACCAGTGCTTGTCCGCACAGAGGGTCAGCATTCGCGACGCCAAATGTTTGGCAACCATCTCCCGACCGGCAACACTGGCTAGATTTATATCGTCCCTAGGCATATCCTCTAACGCGTCGGCTATTAACTGTCGGAGGTTTTTTTCGTATCTGTCCGTAGGTTTTTTACTTAGGTGTGCCTCAGGGTTTTCCAGCATATCTATATAATCTTTCAAATCTCTTTTCTTTTTAATGCCCATTTTTATTTTTATGATTTCTTTTGTCATATGTGCTGATACCTAGGCACATTGCGTAGAATACCTGGAACGGTGCTAACCAGCAACCGTAAAATGCAAACCATATAGCAAGTCCTAAGTTTATGAGGCAGAGTGTGTAACAGAACCTCCCCCGTGCATTTAAGACTTGCCAAGATAACATTTTTCTATCATACTACTATCATACTTATCATTACAACAAGATTTTAATATGTAACATATGTAGTTTTGCTAGAAACATAACCCACTATGAAAAAACTATTAGAAGCAGTAACCGCACATACGCGTGCTGGAGTAAGTATTAGGGAGTTCGACTCCTGGCTACAGGATTGGTTCAGATTTAAATCTAGCAACCAAAGATTTATTGGATTAGACAGACCTACGGACGTGGATCCTAAGGACGTAACTAATGGAGACATATTTTTGTTAGCACCCCAGCTTCTCGGACGTAACACCAGACCCTTGATGGTTTTGGTCATGGAGTCCGCAGCACTGTGGGACAGTAACAACTACACTGAGGATGACGATTGTACGGTAGTCATCCCATTCAGTCCTCTTTCAAAACCAGCTTTTCGTTTTGAGCTAGAAGTTGACTCTGGAAACGTCATACAGGTGTGGAACACCCGATGCGTACCAAACAATCATCTGGCTAACGCTTGGAAGATGGGTACTGCAGATCAAGATACATTGGATGACGTTTACGATGTATATATGTATCAACAGTACATTGAGACTAACGGTGTGAGTGGTAAACCCCTTCCAGTACGACTTTTAAGCCGAGTTTGTGAGAGCAGTAATCCCGGAGAGTTGTCATTCCAGACTGAGTATTATAATCAGGAGTGCGAGCTTGCGGATAATTTGGAACTTTGATTCCTGTTGTTGTGTTCATGTGATAGCGGGTCCCTTTAAGGGGGGCCCGCTTTTTTTTATCTATTTATTGACTGCAAGGTTTTCTCTGGCTAGTATCCTACCGTGTATATTTGTTACGAAAAATCTTTTAACTTTATACACGTACCCAAAACCGCAGGTACGTCTATATTGAGATTACTGCGTGATGCATATTCTTTAGATATGCAGCTAGGCGAGCACGAAGCGTTTTCGGATATATATGATTCGCATCTTTCGACTTCCGACTTATGGGATTCTCATTTTAACTTTGCTTTTGTAAGAAACCCATGGTCTAGATTGCTGTCTGCTTTTAATTACTTAAATGATGGGGGGCGTAACTTTGATGACAACCGCGTTGCTAATCTGTACGTGCAACCTTATGAGGGCGACTTCAATGCCTTTGTGGCGGACAGTCCCAGGTGGTTTGGCAAGCGTATTCATTTTTTGAAGTACGGCCATAAGCGGTCCCCGCACTTTATGCCGCAAGCAGATTTCATAACGACGCCGTGTAAAAACCTTAGGCGGGTAATGCTAGATTTCGTTGGACGATTTGAGTCTTTGGGTAAGGACCTGGGTTACATATCTGATAAACTTAAACTGAATCTTGGGGAGTTACCACATCTTAATAAGTCGGAGAAGGTTGATTACAGGCTAGTATACACTGACAGTTCAATTGATAAAGTTAGCAAGTTATACGCGGAGGACATAGGGATATTTGATTACACGTTCTAGATATGTTTGTTTTCATAACATCTATACGACACCCCAAGAACAGTAGTTTTTATGAGCGAGTTTGGGATCTTCTCAGAGACACACTTTTTTCGGTTTGTAGTCAGACCTGTAGTGACTTCAAGGTTATAGTTGTATGTAACAGGGTTCTGGATGATTTTAGTAACAACCCCGTAATCCATGGTAATGTAGATTTTGTTGAAGTAGATTTCGAACCACCATCTATGTCCGAAGGTCCGACTACCGGTGTCCCTGCTTGTAACTTGGACAGGGGTTTGAAGTTTGTAACCGGGTTAGTTGCTGCCAAAAAATACGATCCGGAATATGTTATGTTTTTTGATGCGGATGATTTTATATCACGAAACATAGTAGAGCGTGCTACTGCGGAGCCTGGTAGGCCTGGTTGGTTCTTCGACCGTGGTGTATTCTACCAAGGCTCACACATAACATACCGACTCTCATTTCACAAAGCTTGCGGCACTTCACATATACTTAATTACGAGGTTCTTACCCGTGATATTGATTTAGACTCTATCAGCGTATCTTCCGACAAGGAGGAGATCTTGGCTAATGTGCATCCGTTTTTCGTGAAAGGCGTATTGGGGTGTCACATGAACTATGAGACTTATTTTTTCAACTGCTACGAAAGCTTAGAGAAATGGCCACATAGTGATTCGGCAGCGTACAATTTAGGTACGGGTGAGAACCACTCTGGAAAGGTGAGTAATTGTGGTCCTGGTTGGTTTCCTTTACGCAAACCTTCGGGTAGGCTCGACAGGCATGTTTATGATCTTAAGTTTCCACTTATAAATCATAAACGAAAGTTTATTCCTATATTCACTGGTGATGACTGGTGCCGTTCTGCGCTTAAGGACTTGGGAATGTACAGCTCGGCTGAATTAAAGGCTAAGGATGTTAGGGCTATCTACGGGGCTTCAGTTTGTAATGACTATAGGTCTCTTACTTTTGTTAGGAATCCTTGGGAGCGCCTTGTTGGTATCTACACTTCTGGATACGCCGTTAGGGGGCGTGACGAGACTTTTGAAGATTTTTTATCTACCTGCAGGGTTCCCTCTCAATCTTCCCAGATTCCTTCCTGGGTTTCTGATTGTATAAAGCTGGAGGAAGCTAATAACAATGCTGAGCTTAGAGAAATTGTAGGCAAAGATTTTACTATATCCAAGCCCCAGTACTTTGAAGAGAGTTATGAAGAGTATTACACGGCTGAACTTAGGGACTTGGTTCATGAAAGATATAAAGATGATGTTATGAAGTTTGATTATAAGTTTGAGGGGGATGTAGAAGATGTATCAGTCCGTACTAAAGCTGTTCCTAAGAATTTAACATTATGTGCTATCATACTGCCTAGGATTGAAGTGTTCTTTTTGGAGGAGTGGATTGACCATCATCTAGATCTGGGATTTGAAAAAGTTATTTTGTACGATAACGGCATAACACCTGTTGATAACAGTGAATGGGCAGAAGGAGCCAGGGAGTTGGGAGCTGATGAGCAGTATAAATGGAAGAAAAAACCTGACATACCTTATTTTGAAGAATTTAGTAATGAACAGATCTATGAGAAGCTAGATGAGATAGTGGAGAAATACGACGGGGTAGTAGAGGTAGTTCCGTGGGTTTATAAAGTAGATCACGATATTGAGTATCCGTTTTCGCAGTGGGAATCGTTACGACACTCGTCTAAAAACAATCCGGATCATTGGTTTTTTTATGTAGACCCAGACGAGTACTTAGTGTTGCGCATGCACGACACGGTACAAGAGTTCATAATGGACAATCCCGGCGTATCCTGTTTTAAATTTGAGCAGCGTGTTTTTGAACAGCGTGAGCCATTTAAACCAGTTAGGGAAATTTTTACATGGGGCTACCACAGCAAGCAACCGAAATTGCTTATAATTTCTGATCTAGACAACAAGTGGATGGATGATAATAATAAGCCTCTTACTGTTCATATGGCTAAGCCCAAATTGGGTAAGGTTGCTAAGGTTCCGTCTGATGTTGCGGTCTATCATCATTACAGGGGACGTCCCAAGCACCATGGTGGTGCACAAATACGTTATGACGCAAAGGATTCTGATTGGACTCGCGTTGATTACTCTATGAAAAAATATATTTATGAAAAGCGATAAGTTTAAATATATTTTTGTACATATACCTAAGAATGCCGGTTCCTCTATAGAGCATGCAATGTTGTCTATGGAAGGTATAGATGCGAGCCAAGGTGTTAACAGTTTATCCTCCCATTTAATGAAAGAATTTTGGGTAGGTGGGGGTAACCAACATAGTACCCTAGATCAGTACCTGTCACGTGGGGAATACGACAATTACTTTAAGTTTACAGTAGTTAGGAACCCGTGGGATAGAATGGTTAGTGAGTATGAGTATTGTCGGAAGGGCGGTGATTGTAGGGATCTTAAGTGCCCATACGATTTTTCGGAGTTTTGCCGAAAGTTCACGTCAGGTTCTTTGGTTGGCCAGGGTTGTGCTAATAGTGAAATTTATGACACTCATTTGCCCTGTCAAAATGAATTCTTTGGGGAAGAAATAGATTTCATATGTCGTTACGAAAACTTACAGAAAGACTTCAATATTGTTTGCGATCGTATAGGCATGCCCAGATACAATCTAGAGGTTGTCAATGATACTAATCGTGACCGTGACTATAGGAAGTATTATGATGATAAAACGCTAGAATTAGTGAGTTCATTCTTTTCAAAAGATATTTTCATGTTTTCTTACAAATTTGACCCCGCAGTGTACGAGTACGTTATAGTATGATAGTATCTCATAAATATAAATTTATTTTCTGGAAGCCTCATAAAGTTGCCGGTACCAGTATACTTCTTGCACTTCGTGATATTTGTGGAGACGAAGATATTGTGGGGGGTTTTGAGTATGGTATATCGGAAGCAGACGGTGGTAGTGGTGTAGCAATCCCACCTAATAATATCGATCAGCTCGAACTGCATAAAACCGGACCTGGGATTGGTCCCATAAACCACATACACCCCTCGCATTTGCGCAGGGCGCTTCCCTCTGAAGTGTGGGACAACTATACTAAATTTACGGTTGTTAGGAATCCTTGGGATAGGGTTGTGTCCCAGTTTTTGTACAGGGCCACACCACAAGCAAAAAAGATTAGACCTGAGGTGCCTTTGTCGAAAGTTATAAGCAACTCTCACGAACAGAATGCCTATTATTTTAATTATTGTAACAAGACTTCTAACATACTGGGCACTTTCCCGGATATAACTTTGCGGTTTGAAAATCTTGAATCAGACTTTAAGGAATTGTGTACTAAGCTTGAGCTGCCAGACATATCTCTCCCAGTCACTCGTAAGGTTGAAAAGAAAGCTAACTTCAGTTACCGGGATTACTATGACTCCGAAACACGTGCAGCTGTTGCAGAGCAAAATTCTGTAATAATAAACGAGTACGGTTACTCTTTTTAGTTGTGAAGATATATGGCGCATTGTCAGAGGAGGTTCGCCCTTTGTATGATTACAATAAGCCCCACCTGGACAAGTACGGCATACCTTACGAGTTTAAAGAGCTAGATCTAGAGCGAGAAGGTCGCAGCCATTTCCTAACCTACAAATTCGGGCTGTGTATGTTAAAGCGTTCTGAATATTGGATGGAAGTTATGGAAAAAACCGAAGATGGGGGGATCATTATATTTACTGATCTAGACGTAATTCCGTTAGGGGACTACAGGACATTGCTTCCGTGGATATCCGATGTAGACTTGTGCTTTATGCGTGAGACTAAAAGTCGTACTGCTAGTATTAACTGTGGGTTTATACTTTTGCGCAAAACTCCGGATGTTATGGACTTGTTTAATGATTGGATTAAACGTTGTCGTTGGACATTTTCTAAAAAAAATTATCTTAACGAGCAAAAGGTTATGTCGCAGAGGCTGCGCGCTAAAAAATTTAATTATAAAACATTTACACACCGCATAGTTAGTAGAGAGCCCTATCTAGTGTTTAAGGAGACTATTGCATATCACGCTATAAACGTTGGTAGAGATATTCCGGTTGATGGTGTTGACACTCAAGGTTGGGTATCTAAGATAGGCGCCATGGAAAAGGCTAGGTTGAAAAGTGAAAGAGTTAAATAATTATGAGTAAAAAACATATTGTAATTGGTGGTGCCGGTTTTATTGGTAGTAATTTAGTTGATGCATTAGTCAACCGTGGGGATAGTGTCAGGGTCATAGACGACCTCTCTACTGGAAGTTTAGATAACGTAAATCATGCTGCTGACTTTGTACAAGCTGACATCAGTTCTCCCGGAGTCGAAGATAGCCTTGCCCCTAACTTCGAGGGTGCTGATACGGTTTTCCATCTAGCTGCTATGGCGCGTGTACAGCCTTCTATTGAAGACCCTGTACGGTACGATGCCGTTAACGTTGGTGGTACGCTTAGGATTCTTAAACTTTGCAGTGACCTAGGTGTCGGTCGTTTTGTATTCAGTTCGTCGTCATCGGTATACGGGGAGCCTGAATGCACTCCAACGGATGAAAATCACCCCAAGAACCCGCTAAGCCCTTACGCTGCCAATAAGTTACTTGGAGAGATTTACTGTAAGCTATTTAGTGATGTATACAAACTACCTACAGTTTGTTTGCGGTACTTTAACGTGTATGGCGAGAGGCAACCCTTGTCTGGCGCTTATGCACTTGTGATGGGTATTTTTGCTGACCAGCTGTTACAAGGTAAGCCTATGACAATCAACGGTGACGGCGAACAGCGAAGGGACTTTACTTATGTTCGTGATGTAGTGGAGGCAAACATTCTTGCT
>MDTG01157153.1_pt1 | contig 29978 bp, 29 predicted proteins | sample 811421 | NCBI WGS metagenome assembly MDTG01 (sample SAMN05326645, study PRJNA326480) | marine metagenome | isolation source: seawater | place: Pacific Ocean: South East | collected 2011 | reverse complement strand
GTGGCGGAGAGGAAGGGATTCGAACCCTCGATACGCGTTAACGTATACGCCCTTAGCAGGGGCGCGCCTTCAGCCACTCGGCCACCTCTCCAGCGCGGACTGCCGGTCTATTGAATGGCGGCTCCAATCGCAAGCCCTCTTCGCTTTCCGGGCTGCGGTTGTTGGCGTTTTGCCCCTGCCGGTGGGCTGGCAGCAATGCCATTGCCTGTATCCAGCACCCCTGCCTGTGATAGTTACGTATTCCTGATAGTCCAAAGCCCCTTAGGGAAAGCAGATGACCGAATATTTCAAGCCCGTCCCGTTCCCGCTGTGGAAGGAAGACAAACTGGCCTTCGCCGATGCGCTGGGCCGGTCTTTTCGCGAAACCGGATTTGCTGTCATTTCCGAACACCCGGTGTCCCAGTCCGTTATCGATGCGAACCTGAAGGCGACGAAGGATTTCTTTGCCCTGCCTGAAGAGGTGAAGCTCAAATATGACGGACGTGAAGGCGGCGGACAGCGCGGCTACACGGCTTTCGGCGTGGAGAACGCCAAAGGGAAAGCGGAGGCGGACCAGAAGGAGTTCTGGCACACCGGACGGGCCCTGCCCGCGGATTCGCCTTATCGGGAGACGATGGCAGATACGCCGTCTGTTCCCGAGGTCCCGGATTTTGATGCCGCGACACGGGGAATGTATGACGCTCTGGACGGGTTTGGGCGCCAGCTTCTCCGCGCCGTTGCCCTTCACCTGAAGCTGGAAGAGACCTGGTTCGACAACAAGGTGGACGTCGGCAACTCCATCCTGCGCCTGCTTCACTACCCGCCGCAGACGAACCCGCCGCCGGAAGGCTCTGTGCGGGCCGGTGCGCATGAAGACATCAATGTCATCACGCTGCTGCTGGGCGCCGAAGAGGCCGGACTGGAAGTGAAACACCGTTCCGGGAAATGGCTGGCCGTGAGCCCGCCCCCGAATGCCCTGGTGATCAATTGCGGAGATATGCTTCAAAGGCTGACAGGCGGCGTGCTGCCGTCGACCACGCACCGGGTGGTGAACCCCTCTCCGGAACGTTCCAGATTCCCGCGTTACTCGACGCCTTTCTTCCTGCACTTCAACCAGGATGTGATGATCGAGGCGCTGCCGGGCTGCATTGCAGAAGGCGGCAAGGCTGAACCGCCGATCACGGCGCAGGACTATCTGATGGAGCGCCTGCGCGAGATTGGCCTGGTGAAAGCCTGATCTGAACTCAGATCAGGCCCGCCAGCGGAGAACTCGGGTCAGCATACATCTTCTTGGACATGCGGCCGGCGAGGTAGGCTTCGCGGCCTGCGATGACGGCGTGCTTCATCGCAGACGCCATGAGGACCGGATCTTTTGCCGCCGCGATGGCTGTATTCATCAGAACGCCGTCGCAGCCGAGTTCCATTGCGATCGCAGCATCTGACGCGGTGCCGACCCCTGCATCGACAATTACCGGCACGCGGCTCTGCTCGACGATGAGGCGGATGTTGACCGGATTCATGATGCCAAGGCCCGATCCGATCAGGGAGCCGAGCGGCATGATTGCGCAGCAGCCGGCGTCTTCCAGCATCTTTGCGTACACCGGATCATCAGAGCAGTAGACCATGACTTCAAAGCCATCAGCGATGAGCGCCTCAGCAGCTTTGAGCGTCTCCGGCATGTTCGGGTAGAGCGTCTTCTGGTCCGCCAGCACTTCGAGTTTGACCAGGTTCCAGCCACCCGCTTCCCGGGCGAGCCGCAAGGTGCGCACCGCCTCATCCGCTGTGAAGCAACCCGCCGTGTTCGGCAGGTAGGTAAACTCATCCGGCTTTACAAAGTCCGTCAGCCGCTCCTCGTCCGGATTGGACAGGTTCACCCGCCGGAGCGCGACGGTGACAATCTCTGCCCCGGCCGCCCGGGCGGCATCTGCATTCTGTTGATAGGACGAATACTTCCCGGTCCCCACGATCAGGCGCGAGGCATAGGACTTACCGGCGATAATCAGGGGGTCGTTCACGAGAGACTTCCAATTCTTCTGAGGCCAACTTGGTACAGGAGAGGCAGATCAACCGCCACCAACGAACTGCACCACTTCAATCCGGTCTCCATCCTCCAGAACGGTGGACGCATGTTCGGATTTTGGCACGATTTCCAGGTTCCGTTCGATCGCGACACCGCGGGAATCACGTCCCTCTGCGCCCGAGATCAGCGCCACAAGCATGGCGACGGTTGTGCCGGGCTCTATTTCGCGGGTTTCCCCGTTCAGCGTAATTGTCATCCGCTGTAACTCCATGCGTCAGCAGGCCTTGCCTTGCCCGGCGTTACAGCGCAAGACAACACCCAATGGTGAAGCCGATATATGTCCTCGGAGGCCCGAACCTCAACCTGCTGGGAACGCGGGAACCGGACATTTATGGCCGGGACACGCTTGATGACATTCATGCGCGCCTGAAGGCACAGGCCGGAGACACGCCGATTGAGGCCCGCCAGACCAATTCCGAAGGCGAGCTGGTCACATGGATCCAGGAGGCTTCCAGGGAAGCGTCCGCCGTGATTCTCAATGCCGGCGCCTACACCCACACATCCGTCGCACTTCACGATGCTCTGCGCGCCTGCGCGGTGCCGGTCATCGAAGTGCACCTCTCAAATCCTGCCGCCCGAGAGGCTTTTCGGCAGGTGAATTATGTCGCGCCAGCGGTGAACGCATCGATTGCGGGCCTTGGCGCCTATGGTTATGAGCTTGCCCTGATGGCCGCGCTAAAGCTGTCGGGAAAATAAGGGACGATAGATCCATGAGCACTGGCAAGAACAAGCTGGATACCGGACTCGTCCGGGAACTCGCCGCCATCCTTCGCGAGGCGGACCTGGGAGAAATTGAAGTTGAACACGAGGGCCTTCGGGTGCGTGTCAGCAAGCCGACCCCGCCGGTCGTACAAGCTGCTGTGGCCGCGCCGGCCCCTGTCGCAGCCGCACCTGCCCCGGCAGCCGCTGCTGCGCCAGCTGCCGCTGCAGAAGCTGCGCCCGCAACGCCTGACAATGCAATCAAGTCGCCGATGGTCGGCACGGCCTATCTCTCGCCGGAGCCCGGTGCCAAGGCGTTCGTGTCGGTTGGCGACAAGGTGAAAAAGGGCGACACGCTGATGCTTGTCGAAGCCATGAAGACCTTCAATCCGGTCGAGGCGGACCGCGCTGGCACGGTAAAGGCCATCTATGTCACCGATTCCCAGCCAGTCGAATTTGGCGAGCCGCTCATTCTGATCGAATAGCATGACCGAACAACGTACCATCCAGAAGGTCCTCATCGCGAACCGCGGTGAGATCGCGCTGCGTATTCACCGCGCTTGCAAGGAAATGGGCCTGCAGACCGTCGTCGTGCACTCAGAGGCCGACCGGGACGCCATGGCCGTCCGCCTGGCAGATGAAAGCGTCTGCATCGGGCCGCCCCCCTCCTCGCAGAGCTATCTCAAGAAATCCCAGATCCTGGCAGCAGCCGAGATCACAGGAGCGGATGCCATCCATCCAGGCTACGGCTTCCTGTCCGAGAACGCCCAGTTCGCGGAAATGGTCGAAGCCCACGGCCTCGCCTTTATCGGCCCGACGGCTGAGCATATCCGGGTCATGGGCGACAAGATCGCGGCCAAGCAGGCCATGATCGATGCCGGCGTCCCCTGCGTACCGGGATCGGAAGGCGCAATCTCCTCAATCTCCGACGCCAAGAAGGCAGCCAAGAAAATCGGGTTCCCGGTTCTGGTGAAAGCGTCTGCAGGCGGCGGCGGCCGCGGCATGAAACTCGCCAAGACCGAAGCCGACCTTGAGAACGCTGTCCGGACCGCAAAGACAGAAGCAAAAGCTGCTTTTGGTGACGATGCCGTCTATCTCGAGAAATACCTTCAGGGCCCCCGGCACATCGAAGTGCAGGTGATCGCGGATACCCATGGCAATGTTGCGCACCTCTGGGAGCGCGATTGCTCCCTGCAGCGCCGCAATCAGAAAGTATTCGAGGAGGCCCCGTCCCCGGCTCTCACTCAGGCCCAGCGCGAAGAGATCGGTACGATCTGCGCCAAGGCCATGGAGAAGCTCGGCTATCGCGGCGCCGGTACGATCGAGTTCCTCTATGAAGACGGCCGGTTCTATTTCATTGAAATGAACACCCGCCTGCAGGTCGAACACCCGGTAACCGAAATGATCACCGGCATCGATCTCGTGCGTGAACAGATCCGCATCGCGGAAGGCAAGAAACTGTCATTCTCTCAGGATGACGTCCTGCTCGTCGGCCATGCCATCGAATGCCGGATCAATGCCGAACATCCGGAGACGTTCGTCCCCTCTCCGGGCCTGATCTCTGACTTCCATGCTCCGGGCGGCCCCGATGTGCGCCTGGATAGCGCGGCCTATGCGGGGTACCGGATTCCGCCGCACTATGACTCCCTGATCGGGAAGCTCATCGTGCACGGCCGTACACGCCGGGAATGCCTGATGCGTCTTCGCCGTGCCCTGTCGGAAATGGTTGTGGGCGGAGTTTACACGACGCTCGATCTGCACCGACGCCTCGTCGAAAACGAAGACGTCCAGAACGGTGACTACAATATTCACTGGCTGGAAAAATTCCTCGCCGAGAACAAGATCGCTCCGGAAGAAAAAGCCTAGCGCGGCGCAGCGTCCGATAGACATGAGCCCAGTGGGATAACCATATAGGTCTCATGTCTGCTCGGTTTGGCACCAATGACCTGCTCGCCTGCTACCGGCGAGGCGTGTTCCCCATGGGGGATGCGCGCGATGATCCGAATCTGTTCCTTGTGGATCCGGACATGCGCGGCATTCTTCCGCTGGATGGCTTCCACATTCCAAAACGCCTGAAGCGCCGGGTCAGACAGGAACCGTACCGCGTCACGGCTGACACCGCTTTCACCCGGGTCATGGAGATGTGCGCCGAAAGCGCTGAGGACCGGGAGACGACCTGGATCAACTCGACGATCCTGAACCTCTACAGCGCTCTCCACCGCGAAGGTCACGCCCACTCCGTCGAATGCTGGGATGAGTCGGGCGAGCTGGTCGGCGGATTGTATGGGGTCGCCGTCGGCGGTGCCTTTTTTGGCGAAAGCATGTTCTCGCGGGCGACGGATGCGTCGAAGATTGCCCTGGTCCATCTGGCCGCCCGCCTGATCGAAGGCGGGTTCACGCTTCTGGATGCGCAGTTTCACAACCCGCATCTGGAACAGTTCGGACTAATCGAAATCCCGCGCGCGGACTTCAAACGCCGGCTCAAGGCGGCGCTTGTCGTGGACGCGGACTTTTACTGCGGCCGCTCCGGGGCATCCGGCAGTTTCACAGGATCCGGCGCGGTGCAGCGGATCACCCAGACATCGTAGACCGGGTGCTCCAGAGCGCTGAGACCGGGTGAAGAGGCATACATCCAGCCCGAGAAGAGTTCCGGGTTCTCTTCACTCACCGTCTCCACGGCATTTGCGTCAACGGCAGCATCCATTGTCTCGACCGCGACAGGCTGCGTCGAAAAGATCTTCAGGAATGCCGCGCTTTCAGGCGCCTCTTCCGGCGGGGTCTGGTAGCAGACTTCCAGCTCCACTCTGAGGGAGCCGAAGACAACCGGCTGGCCGACGAAGACTTCGATATCCGTCGAGCGTCCGGTGATCTTGTCGAGCGCCCGCAGCGTTGCCTTGTCTTTCTGGACGAAGGTTGCGGCATGCGCCGCTCCGACCAGTCCGGCTATGACAACAGCTGAAACAAGCGCTCGAAACATTATTGATCTCCATCCGCTGGATAGGGGTCGCCGGCCGGATAGGCGTCATCCGATGCAGACGAAGACGCACCGGCAGACCCGGCGTCTCCACCGCCGCCACCGGAGGCGAAGGACGCAAACAGCGTCAGCAGATCGACGCTGCCGCGTGTGTATTTGACTTCGCCAGTTCCATCCTGCGGCAGGTTATCGAAGCTGCCGCCCGGTTCCAGGGCCACATAAGCTCCGCCGAGAAGACCGTCTGTCGAGATGCGGGCGTCGGTATCGTCCGGCAGCGCCCATTTCTTGTCGAGGCTCATCGTCAGCACGGCTTCGAATCGTTTCGGGTCGCCGTCAATCGCCTTGACGACGCCGGCCTTCACGCCGGCGATCCGCACATCGGCGCCCCGGTCAATGCCGCTGATATTGTTGAAGCGTGCAGTCAGTTCATACCGGTCCGGACCTGCCGACGCTTCCCCGCCGCGGTCGATCGCGAACCAGAGGAAAACGCCTGCGACGGCGATCACTGCCGCGCCGACGAGGGATTCGAACATCGACTCACGCATCGGGAGACCACGCCTCATAGTCACCCGTTGCCTTCTGGCGATGACCGCCCGTGGACAGGCTGCCTTTGGGCTTTGTGGCCCAGGGCGTTCCGGTCATGTTGGGCTTGTGATCGGTTTCCCACTCGCGCCGGGTGAGCGGCGACTTGGTCGGCGGCTCATCTACGGTGTGATGCAGCCAGCCATGCCAGTCGGCCGGCACTTTCGACGGCTCTGCGAGGCCTTTGTACATGACGTAACGACGGCGGCGGCCTTCGAGAGAAGGCTTGCGCTCTTCGTAGTATTTGTTGCCGTATTCGTCTGTTCCGACGAATGTGGAACGCCGTCCGATATCGAACGCTGCACCGAGCGTATGGCCGCTCCACCAGGTAAAGAGTTGCTTCAGCATCGTATGGCCTGTCCTGCCGTGAGTTGGTGGCCGCAATATGGCGGCTCAGGGGCAACTAATCCATAGCGCCACCGCAGGCAATGCGGTGCAACTTCCCGCGTGCTCAGCCCATGGGAGCTGTCGCGGGAGTTGTTGTGCAGCGCTTGCCCCGGACGGTCTCAGGCGTCACGCTTGTTCAAGTGATTCGCTGGGGAGAATTGGCATGAACGAGATGCAGGCGCATGAAATCCTGCGGGCAGCCGAATCGGATGGCCTGTTGTCGGAGCAGACCACGCTTTCCGAACTTTACCGAGGCGCAGGACGGCCTCCTCGGCGGCTAACTCCCGAGGCGCTCAAAGCCTCCGCGGCTGCTTGTTCTGCCGCAGCGCTCGTCAGCGTTTCCCAGCTCGCATCTGCTGAAATTCTCGAGCGATTCGGTGAGGCCCCGCGCAATGCAGACCTCGCCGAAGCCCTGGCGGCAGGATTGCCTCAGGATGTGCTGGAAGAAGCCTTGCGCCAGCCTGGCGGGTTTCAGCGCACTGCCGACTCGCTCCGCGCCTCCGCGGTCAGCGCCGCCGCGCCGCCGCCCGCCGTTTTCCAACCGGAAGCCCTCGACCCGGTTCTTGAGCAATTGCTGATCGGATCATTGCTCGAAGGTGCGGAAATCATCCTCACGCATGACAGCCTGCCAGCGGCTGGCTCAGCTGCCCGTATCCTCGATATCGCGATGGCCGTCGGACCGGATGGCCTTGAGGCGGACTATCTGCGGGAAGCCCTGGAGGCCGCCGGAGAAGAGATGCCGGATGGGTCAGTGGTGATTGCCGGTCTGGCAGCCGCAATCATGTCCCTTGGAATCGATTATTCCTCACCGGAAGGCGCAGCCACTGCGGCGGCCCTTTGCGCCCTTGTGCGTTCCGGGGTGACGGGCGCAGCTTTGCCAGCTGCCCAGGCAAAAGTTTTGGGGCTTTCTGCTCAGAAAGCGTCCGGCAAACGGACCTGCAATGTGCTGATCCTGCCCATCGCGGATCTCGGAGCATTCCTGCCGGATTGCGAAAGCCATGGCACAGCGCCGCTCGCCACCGTCCTCGCATATGGCGATGAGACACCGACCCTCTCGCGGGCCGGACGGCTCGGAATCGCCCACCATGCGCCGGAACGCCTGCCGATGGCCCTGGAACGAATCTCAGCCTCGGCAGAGTCGGACCTCGACCGTGCCCTCGGCCTGGACCGGTTGCGGGATCGCGGATTTTCAGAAGTGGCACTCGACAAAGTATCCAGAGCACTCGGCGAAGGCCTGCCCCTGAATGCGGCCTTCTCCCGCTGGGTGCTGGGGGACGAAGTCATCTCCAGCGACCTGAAACTCGCCCCGGAAGAGTTCGACGCGGACGGCGGCGGCCTTCTCTCAGCAATCGGCTTCTCACGGAAAGACATTCAGGCTGCGGAAACGACCATCGCCGGAGAAAATGGCGATGCGACCGCAGAAATCATGGCAGATTGCGGCCTACAGATCGGCGCGTCTCCGGAAGCTGAGATTGCCTTCGCGTCGGCCTGCGCAAAAGCGCTCGGCGGAAACGTTACACTCACCGTAGACGGCCGAGGTGGCCTCGACATGGCCGAAGCGGCGCTGGAGGCTGGTCTGTCCGTGCAACTGCTTGGCCACCGGGCACCTCCTTCGGACGAGGTCCAGGAGCGCATGGAGCACATCACCGCGCTCGCCGAGGAGATTGCCGCCGAAGCAGATGCGCCAGCAGCCATTTCACACCCTGTTCAGGCCGGTGAAGGTGCTGCCCGCACCCGCCTGCCAGACCGTCGGAAAGGGTACATCCAGAAAGCATCTGTCGGGGGGCACAAGGTCTACCTCCACACGGGTGAGTTTGAGGATGGATCTCTGGGCGAGATCTTTATCGACATGCACAAGGAAGGCGCCGCCTTCCGGAGCCTGATGAACAATTTCGCCATCGCGACCTCGATCGGTCTTCAATATGGCGTGCCGCTGGAAGAGTTCGTCGACGCGTTCGTCTTTACGAGGTTCGAGCCCGCAGGCGCCGTGACCGGAAACGACCGGATCACGCGCGCAACGTCCATTCTCGACTATATCTTCCGCGAGTTGGCTGTTTCCTATCTCGGCCGGGACGACCTGGCTGAAGTGGACGTTACTCATGACGGCCTTGGCCGGGGCGCAGGTGACGGAACGCGGACAGAGGCGGCGCCATTTACGGAAGAAGCTGCTCAGATCATTTCCCGCGGTTTCTCGCGTGGCCAGCTGCCGGACAACATCGTGATTCTGGACCGGAAACGCGCCCAGAAGCTCGCGGAAGAGGAAGCCGAAGCAGCAGAATCTGCCCTCGAGGAGGCTGAAACCGAAGAGCTGGACGCTCCCGACTATCTGGGCGACGCCTGCCCGGTTTGTGGCAGTTTCACCCTCTTCGAGATCAGCGAAGACGGTGACATCGAGTGTGATACCTGCGGCGAAGAATCCAGAAAACACAAATAATTTCAAAGACCTTAGACATCTTGAGTGCCGATAGTCCCAGCCTGCAAGCGGTCATGGCAAATCTGCAACACATGTCACAATGAAACAGTGGTTACAGCTTGTTCAGTTTTGACCCGCAAAACAACGCTGTATCCAATTAGGCATGATCCGGGTTCTGCTCAGCCTCGCCACCCTTATGGCCGTGACCTCATTCGGGGCTGCGGCACAGGAGCGCGCCAAACCGAGCCAGCCGGTCGCCTGGGCCCCCAGCTATGTCGGATCCTGCAGCGGCTGTAACCTTTCGGGACGCAACCTCACTGGCTGGACACTGAGCGGCGCGAACTATCGTGAAGCCAATCTCGAATACGCCTTCATGCGCGGAACCCAGGCACGTGAAACCAATTTCGAGGGAATCGTGGCGACTGGCGCCGACATGCGCGCGGCAGTCCTGACCTCTGCGAAACTTTCCGGTGCCAACCTCGTGAATGCCCGGATGCAGTCCGTCCAGGCTTCGGGCGCCGAATTCAAGCAAAGCGTGCTCGTCGGAGCCAACCTGCAGAGAGCCATGCTTGTCGGGGCCAATTTTGCAGCTGCAAATCTTGCGACGGCAGCCCTTGAGGGCGCTGACTTTTCCGGCGCGAACCTGACGGGCGCGGATCTCAGCGGCACCATCATGATGTCGACCATTTTCAATGGCGCGAACCTGTCCCAGACAAAACTGGATGCTGCCAACGCCCAGGGGGCGTCGTTCAAGGACGTGCGCTTTGTCGACGCAAACCTGACGGGGCTGATTGGCTGGCACGATGCGGATTTTGAAGGTGCGTGCGCATCACAGCGGACGCTGTTGCCGCGGGGCCTGACCCTTCCGGAATGCCAGTAAGTCCGGCGTTGTTGGTACTAAAATTCAAAAGCCCGCGCCGATCAGATCAGCGCGGGCTTTGATTTTTCTAGGACTTCATCTGTGGCGCGAGCCGGATATTAAGCTCACGTAGCTGGCTATCGTCGACCGGGCTCGGGGCCCCCATCATCAGGTCACGTGCCTGGCCGTTCATCGGGAACAGGGTGACGTCGCGGATGTTCTCGGCGTCGGCCAGCAGCATGACGATCCGGTCCACACCCGGTGCGATTCCGCCGTGCGGCGGCGCCCCGTGCCGGAATGCGTTCAGCATGCCGCCAAACTCTGCCTCGACCACTTCCGGGCCATAGCCAGCCATGGCGAATGCTTTCAGCATCACTTCCGGCCGGTGGTTCCGGATGGCGCCCGAGGACAGCTCGATCCCGTTACAGACGATGTCGTACTGGAACGCCTTGATGTCGAGGATCTCTTCGTCGGTGCTGGCAGCTTCCAGCGCCTCCATACCGCCCTGCGGCATGGAGAACGGGTTGTGGCTGAAATCGATCTTCTTGGCGTCTTCGTCATATTCGAACATCGGGAAATCGACGATCCAGCAGAAACGGAACACGCCCTGCTCGATCAGGTCGAGTTCGGCGCCGATCTTGTTGCGGGCCGCGCCAGCCAGCTTGTAGGCATCGCCTTTTTTGCCGGCGGAGAAGAACACGCCGTCACCGGCTCCAAGCCCCAGATGCTTCAGCAAGGCGGCCAGATGGTCCGGCGCAAAGCCTTTCAGGGCGGGATCCTGGCTGTCGACTCCGCCGCCATCGGCCTCTTTCAGGCGCGCATAGCCCAGGCCCGGCGCCTGCATTTCCTTCTTCGCCCACTTGTCCATGTCGTCGAAGAATTTGCGGGACTTCTCAGCAGCGGCTTTCGGCGCCGGAATTGCGACGACTTTGCCGCCGCCCTTGATGATCTTCGCAAAAATGCCAAAGCCGGTCTTTTTCTCATCCACGAAGAACTCGGTCACGTCGGACAATTCGAGCGGGTTGCGCAGATCAGGCTTGTCGGAGCCATATTTCGCCATCGCTTCGGCATAGGGAATGTGCGGGAATGGCTCGGCTGGAACCGTCCGGTCCTTGTTATCCCAGCCTGCGAATTCCTCAAAAACGCCGCGCATGACCGGTTCGATTGCGTTGAAAACATCGTCCTGGGTGACGAAGCTCATCTCGATATCGAGCTGGTAGAATTCGCCGGGCGAGCGATCTGCGCGGGCGTCCTCGTCACGGAAACACGGCGCGATCTGGAAGTACCGGTCGAAACCGGAAACCATGAGCAACTGCTTGAACTGCTGCGGTGCCTGCGGAAGGGCATAGAACTCTCCCGGATGCAGACGCGACGGCACAAGGAAGTCGCGCGCCCCTTCGGGGCTCGACGCGGTCAGGATCGGGGTCTGATATTCGGTGAACCCCTGCTCGATCATCCTGCGGCGCAGGCTGGCGATCACGTCGCTGCGCAGGGTCATGTTCTTGTGGAGCGTTTCCCGGCGCAGGTCGAGATACCGGTGCTTCAGGCGAATGTCTTCCGGGTAGTCAGGCTCGGCGAACACCGGCAGCGGCAGCTTTTCTGCCGCGCTTTCGATCACCAGCGACTCAGCTGGAAGTTCCACTTCACCCGTCGGCAGCTCCGGATTCACGGCCTCGGCGTCGCGGGCGATAAGCTTGCCGGTAACGGTCAGCACGCTTTCCGCAGTCGCACGCTTGGCATCTTCATAGAAGGCCGCATTCGGGTACACCACGACCTGGGTGAGGCCGTAATGGTCTCTCAAATCGATAAACAGGGCGCCGGCATGCTCCCGGCGGCGGTGCAGCCAGCCGGACAGCTTGACGGTTTCACCAACGTGGGATTTGCGAAGCTCCCCACAGGTATGGGTGCGATAGGCGTGCATCGGATCAGTCTCCGGAAAGGGTCGGTCCAGTAAATGTCTGCGGGAGGTAATAGACTCTCGCATTTGTTCTGGCGATGCGATACGCAAGCCCGCGATGACTGACAACACCCTGACTCCCATTACTGAGCAGTCGGCCCTCGAAGATTTCTGCGGAAAGCTGGCCGAAAGCGATTTTATCTGCGTCGACACCGAGTTTCATCGGGAAACGACCTATTGGCCCGAACTCTGCCTCGTTCAGGCTTCCGCCCCCGGTGTCGAGGGCCTGATCGACCCTCTGGCGGAAGATCTGGACATCGGCCCGTTCCTGAACCTCATCGCCGCAGACAACCGGGTGAAGGTTTTTCATGCCGCACGCCAGGACATTGAGATTTTTAACCGCCTGATCGGCCACCCGCCGGGCCCGATCTTCGACACCCAGATTGCCGCTATGGCGCTCGGCTATGGCGATTCAATTTCCTACGACAATCTGGTTCAGCGCGTCCTGAGGCGCCAGATCGACAAGTCCAGCCAATTCACCGACTGGATGCGCCGTCCCCTGTCCCAGAAACAACTGGTCTACGCGCTGGGCGATGTTACCCATTTGCGTGATGCCTACCTCATCATGCACGAAAAGCTGGAAACGAGCGGCCGCCTGCCATGGGTGCAGGAAGAGATGGCCGATCTGGAGGATCCGGCCAAATACGACACGGATCCGGCAAAGGCCTGGCAACGTCTGAAACTGCGTACTCCAAAGAAAGACTACGCAGCCCTGATCGTGGCCGTCGCGGCCTGGCGCGAGCAGCTCGCGCAGGATCTCGACAAGCCCCGCCGCCGGATCCTCAAGGATGATGCGATCCAGGAAATCGCGAGCCAGAAACCCCGTAGCGAAAATGACTATAATCAGCTTCGCGCTGTGCCGAATGGCTTTATCCGCTCCAAACACGGGCAAGGCCTGATGGACGCCGTACAGGCCGCAATGGACAGCCCGGACCAGTTTGCCCCTGAATTGGAACCTCGCCGGCAAAATGCCCAAATCCCGGCCGGGGCGCCCGAATTGCTGAAAGTGCTTCTGAAACACGTCTCGGAAGAGAACGATGTCGTACCGCGCCTGATCGCGAACGCCGCTGACATCGACCGTATCGCCCGTGGAGAAACCTCGGAAGGCATCGCGGCCATGCATGGCTGGCGCTACGAAATGTTCGGACGCAAGGCCCAGGCACTCTTGAGCGGCAAGCTCGCCGTCTCTTTTGAAAATGGTCAGGTACGCCTGTTCGACGTCTGATCTAGCCGATACGAATGTCTGGCTGGAGGCGTAGCGTATTTGCGGTCTGCGCCAGACGCCGGGAGACCGTTTCAGAGATCATGGCCTTGTCGGTCTTCCCGACACTCAGGCACAGCTTGTCGCCTTCCCGTGACAGTTTGGCCCTCCGCAGGATCGGGCCAGACCGGCCGGAAAACACCGCCCCAAGACGCATGGCGCTGCCAAGTTGTTTTGCCCGTTCGGCCTGGGGTTCAGAGGTGAGGCCAACATACTCCCCCGGACGTTTGAAATCCTTCTGGTACCGGCAGCCGACCGCATAGGCGATCATGGCCCGCTCTGCATGAGAAACTCCGGTATATGGCGCACGCAACGCCTGATCATATGCCATCTGGGCACGATGATCCGGGTGGAAACGTCCCGCGCTGTCCGACATCATGCAGGCCGCCTGTTCAATCCTGACATCGGCCGCGGGAGATCCGAACAAATCCGCCTCCGGCGCGAAGGCCGGTGCGATAAATTCATGAAGCGCCTGCCCGAAGGCAATCTGATTGTGATCGAGACGGACGAATGCGATCACTCCGTCTAGAAGCGGATCGGAGACGGCCGCGCCGGTGAGATCTGTCAGGACCCCTTCGCGCAAGCCGGCAGATGAAATGGAAACGCCGTCCAGCTTGCTGATGGAAAGCAGCTCCTCCAGCACAATGGCCGCAATCGGCATATGCCTGGCCCGGCGCTTATCGACAGATTCCAGCATCGACCGGGACGCCGAATTGGAGAGCGAGTCGATACAAAGCTTCGCTGTCCGGGCGATCTGCCCCTGATTCATCTGGTAGCCATGAAGAACCTGAAGCGCGTATTTCTCCAGCTCCATGTTGATCTTGGCAAATGTTCGCCACGCGCCGCCGACAGCGAAGAAGCGGCCTTTGGCACTTGCGAGAACGTCAGACGATTTCAGCTCCGACCGGATCGCTTTTCGCAAATCCTTCAGGTCATTGCCAACTTCCATGAGCGACAATGGCCCCAGCATCAGGCTTTCGCCTTTTCCCTTGCCTTTCCCAACCTGCATGAACTCCAGGCTGGACCCGCCAAGGTCTCCGATGACGCCCTGAGGCTGATGAAAGCTCGCCTCGACTCCCAGAGCGGAAAGCCGGGCTTCATCTTCGCCTGAGAGCACCGATACCGGCCGACCGAGGACCCGATTGGCCTTGCGGATGAAGTCTGTTCCGTCTTCTGCGGCACGCACAGCCGCCGTTGCCACCGCCTGAAAGTTCCGAAGGTTCAGGGCTTTCAAAATGGCGCGATACCGGGCCAGCGCAGAGAGAGCAGATTCCTGTCCGGGGGCGGAAAGCCGGCCTGTTTTGGCAAGTCCAACCCCCAGTCCCGCCATGACCTTTTCGTTGAATGTCGGCAGGATTGATCCTCCGAGCACATCAAAGATCACAAGGCGCACCGAATTGGACCCGATATCGATGATCGCAACCCTGTGCGAATTCGGGAAGGGCATCAGCCTTTGCTCCCTTTCGGCTGCAATCGTGGTGGCAGGCTGACTTCAAGCGCGCTTCCGCGGCCTGACAGGCTGGGATTGTCCATGAAGTACCGGTGCGCCGAAAACCCAGCACTATCTCCTTCCGATCTGGCCCGTATATACGTGCCGTCTTCCCGCATCAGCCAGCTCTGCAATTCATCATTCAGGTTTGCAACCATGATCTGGTTCATCACCTGGCGATGCACTGTCGGATTCTCCACAGGCACCAGTGCTTCGACGCGGCGGTCCAGATTTCGGGGCATCCAGTCCGCTGAGGAAATGAAGACCTTGGCTTTCGCAGATGGCAACGCCTCACCATTCGCACAGCACAGAATGCGCGAATGCTCCAGGAAGCGTCCGACAATGCTTTTTACGCTGATATTATCCGAGAGCCCGGCCACGCCTGGCCTCAGGCAACAGATACCGCGAACGACCAGATCAATCGGAACACCGGCCTGACTTGCCTTGTACAGAGCATCAATAACGTCTCCGTCCACGAGGGAGTTCATCTTGGCCCATATCCCGCTGGGATTTCCTTTCCGTGCTGCGCTCGCTTCCTTATCAATCATCTTGATCAGATCAGATTTGAGATTGAGCGGCGACATCGAAATCTTTTCGAGCTCCGGCCCCACTTCCGGCGGCTCCCGATATGCGGTCACGAAATTGAACAGCCGGTTTGCGTCCCGCCCCAGCGCCGGGTCAGCGGTAAAGAGTGACAGATCCGTATAAATCTTGGCATTCACCGGGTGATAGTTGCCGGTCCCAAAATGGGTATAAGTCCGCAGCTCACTTCCCTCACGCCGGACAACCAGAGATACTTTGGCGTGGGTCTTATACTCAATAAATCCGTACACGACCTGAACCCCAGCCCGTTCCAGGTCCCGGGCGAGCCGGAGATTGGCTTCCTCGTCAAAGCGCGCCTTGATCTCAACCAATGCGGTGACATTCTTGCCGTTCTCTGCTGCCTCTACGAGTGCCGCAACGATGGGAGAATTATTTGTGGTCCGATAAAGTGTCTGCTTAATGGCGACGACTTGCGGATCCGCAGCCGCCTGACGGATAAATTCGACAACAACGTCGAAACTCTCGAAGGGATGATGGACCAGGATGTCCTTCATCCGGATGGCCGCAAAACAGTCCCCACCCATTTCACGGATACGTTCCGGGTAGCGGGGGTCGTAGGGCGGGAACTTCAGATCCGGCCGGTCATCGACAATCAGCTCTGAAAGCTGCGCCATTCCCAGAATGCCATCATAGAGGACGACGTCGGCGTTCTCGGCTCCGATTTCCCGCGTGATGAATTCACGCAGGTGCTGCGGCGCGCTGGACTGCATACGCAGCCGGACAATCCGCCCTCGCCGCCGCTGCTTCAGCAAGACTTCGAATTCGCGGATCAGGTCTTCGGCCTCTTCCTCGATCTCGATATCGCTGTCACGGACGATACGGAACAGGCACCGGCTCTTTTCCTTGTAGCCGGGGAAGAGATCGCCAATGAACAATCCGATCACATCTTCCAGCGGGATAAAACGCAGCGGACCTTTCTGCTTGCTCGGCAGACGGATGAAACGACGCACGAAAGCCGGCAAAGGCACGATGCCGATATGCCCCTCGTCGCCATATTTGGAGACAAGATCCAGAGCGACCGAGAAGCCAAGATTGGGGATGAATGGGAATGGATGTGCTGGGTCCACAGCCAGCGGTGTCAGAACGGGAAAAATGTGGCTTCGGAAAAATGTATCCAGATCCGCCAGATCTTTCTTGCTGAGATCCCCTGCCGAGAGAACGTGGATGTTCTCCGACTCCAGTTCTTCCTTCAGCTGCCGCCAACGTGACAATTGCTCTGCGATCAGTTTGAGCGACAATTCCTCAATCTGCTCGACCTGAACGGCCGGAGTAAGCCCTTCCTGACTGGGCTTCGTCACGCCTGCGCGGACCTGTTCCCTCAGGCCAGCATACCGGACCATCTCGAACTCATCGAGATTGCTCGCCGAGATCGACAGGAAGCGGAGACGTTCCAGCAGCGGGTGGTTCGGATTGGCCGCCTCTTCGAGTACACGCCGATTGAATTCCAGCCAGGAAAGCTCCCGGTTCAGAAACCTGTCAGGCGAAGCCATCATTTGTCTCGCCGTCTTGGCAGCCCCATCAGCCATGGAAATCCTCTTTATATCAGGCCCCGGTTACGTCAGCTGGTCGGCGGCTCGTCAGGCTCCGTCAGCCCCATGGCTTCCAATACCTCTTTTGCAAGTGGAACAGAAGGCGCGCGGCCTGTCGTTGTGACACCATGACTTAGCTTTTCCGCGAACGCCTCAATGGCTTCGTAGGTGAGGTCAAGGCGCGGCGAAAGATATGCGACAACTTCCGGCTCCAGCTTGAGGTAATGACGCGCAGCCGCTGCCCTCAGGCGGCCGATCAGCATGTCTTCGTCGGGCGGCAGGACTTCAACAATCGGCATCGAATTCAGACGCGACTTCAGGTCTGCCGACGTGACGCGCCATTGCGAAGGGCTCTCGGCAGACGCCAGCAATAGCCGCCCACCGGCCTCGGATGTCTGGTTAATAAAAGTCAGCAGGGCTTCCCTGCCCGCCACCTTTTCAGCGTCATCGATGGCAACCGATTGTCCAGCCAAAGCTGACAGCCGGTTTTGCTTCAGCTTCGCAAATTCAACCGCAGTCAAATAAGTGCCGCCTGTTTCAGCGCACCAGGCCTGCAGCAAGGCGGTCAGACCGCAACGGCGCGGTCCGGTGATGCAGAAGACAGCCGTTGGCCATTTGTCCGGCTGGCGAATAATGCTGACCGCCGCCTGATTGGACGGCGTGACGACCAGTTGATCAAACCGAAGCCGTCCTGCCGGGAAGGCAAAACTCAGCTGGTCTGGTTGTCCTGTCGGTACGGATGGCCGCTTGCTCACGGAACCCCTGCAGCAGATACGGCCGAGCGGAGCACCCATCCCGCCTGCGGCTCTTCTCCAAGCGCCACACCCCGCTGCAAAAGGTCGTTCTGCAAACGCTGCGGGTCGCCCAGATAGGCGAACGTGACGACAGCGCCATCACGGGCGACGGCCGTGGTCCGAAAATCCGACACGAGCGGCGACCGCGCCAGCGCGCCGCGAAGCGTGTTCCATTCGGCGAGTGACGTGTAGCGGACGGTTGCCTTGGCCTGCGTCCGCTCGCCGCCACGGATAATCGAGGCCCGCTTCCAGTTCTCTTCAAGAAGCCCAACCATGGCCGCTGCCGCATCATCGACAGTGCGGGCCGGGAGCGTGATCCCGATTGTTTCCGTTCCGGCAGTTGTCACGATGGAGACGCTGACCCGCCAAGCGCCTTCACGTCCCATCAGTTCCGCAAGCACCGCCCGGCGCGCACGCAGACTGCCGGCTTCCGGCGAGAGGGCGTTCCAGTCGCTATAACTCGAATAGCCTGCGAGGTTCGCCGTAACATAGGGCGCCAGTGCGCCGGGATTCGCCGGGCCCAGGGCTTCACGCCACGCCTCTTCGAGGTCTGCAGAAGCTGCAAGCGGCACCATCAGGCTGAGGGGTGCCTGGGTATCCACATAAGGCACACCCAATCCGTCCAGATGGGCGCGCACCATGCGCGGATTGTAGACCACCCGGAGTGTGCCCTTGTAGCGTCCTGCCCCGGCCGTTTCTTCCTGCACATCCACGGCCGCAGAAAGCCGGTTCGCCAACGCGCCATCAATCGGGACGCCGCCCGCCGCGATACGGTCTTCGGAAAGCGTGATCTTGTCGATCAACCGGCGCGCGCCCTGAAGACGGGCCGCAGCCATGGCCTGCTCACGCGCCTGGATGAGGGTCGGCGCGACCTCATCGACCTCCAGATCCGAGATCGTGTAGACGTCCTGCGTATCCGCTGCAGCACTGGAAACCGCAAACAAGGCTGCGAGCATGGAAGCAAGAAGCATACGAATCATGGTCAGAGACCTCCTCGGTTGGCGACCTTGTAGCAAGTCATTCGCGGGGCTGGAACCGCGCACGGCACTGGCAGAGTCGAATTCCCCATGCTAACGCGCGAGTCATCATGAACGACCCTTCAAAGACTTCCCTTTCTTACCGCGACGCTGGTGTCGATATTGAGGCAGGCGAGCGGCTCGTCGATGCGATTGGCCCTCTTGCCAAGGCGACCCGTCGCGCTGGCGTCATGGGAGGGCTGGGCGGCTTCGGCGCGCTGTTTGATCTCAAGGCGGCAGGCTATAATGACCCGGTGCTTGTCTCCGGCACGGACGGTGTCGGCACCAAGCTGATGCTCGCCTTCGAAACCGGTATTCATAACACCGTCGGCATCGACCTGGTGGCCATGTGCGCCAATGATGTTCTGGCACAAGGCGCTGAGCCCCTGTTTTTCCTGGACTATTTCGCCACGGGAAAGCTGGAGGAAGGGATCGCTGAAGCTGTCATTTCCGGGATTGCCGAAGGCTGCCGCCAATCAGGTTGCGCGCTGGTCGGCGGCGAAACCGCCGAAATGCCCGGCATGTATCCGCCTGGGCATTACGACCTCGCCGGGTTCGTTGTCGGCGCGGTCGACCGGGACAAGGTCCTGCCACGCATGGAGACAATGGTCGCGGGTGATCTGCTCATCGGCATCGGCTCATCCGGGCCTCACTCGAACGGCTATTCCCTGATCCGCCGGATCGTGGAGCGCGAAGGCCTGTCCTATGACGGCGCTTCGCCATTCTCCAATACCACGCTGGGTGAAGCCCTGCTGACGCCCACCCGGCTTTATGCCGAGGCCGCTTTGCCGCTGATCCGCAAGGGTCTGGTCAAAGGCCTCGCCCACATTACCGGTGGCGGACTGACCGAGAACACGCCGCGGATGTGTCCGGACCATCTGGCGCCGGTGATCGAGCGGAAAGCCTGGACGCCCCCACCCGTATTCGAATGGCTTCAATCTGCAGGGAATGTTACAGAAGACGAGATGCACCGGACCTTCAATATGGGGATCGGCATGGTCTTCGCGGTGGCCCCTGAGGACGCCGATACGGTTTGCGCCGTTCTCCAGACAGCGGGTGAAGCGCCCGTCATTCTGGGCCGCCTCGCCGACGCATGAAACGCCTGAAGCTGGCCATCCTGATCTCCGGGCGCGGCTCCAATATGGAGGCGCTGCTGGAAGCGGCAGCCGATCCTTCCTACCCTGCTGAACCTGTTTTGGTCGCATCCAACAGGCCGGATGCGAAGGGTCTGGAAACCGCGGCTTCTGCAGGCATTGCAACAGCTTCGGTCGATCACAAGCTCTATGGCAAAGACCGGGAATCCTTCGAACGCGCCCTGAATGCCGAACTTGAAAAGGCCGGGACCGAGATCATCGCCCTGGCTGGTTTCATGCGCGTGCTCACGCCATGGTTCGTGGCCCGATGGGAAGGCCGGATGATCAACATCCACCCCTCGCTTCTCCCGAAATACAAAGGCCTGCACACCCACCAGCGCGCCATTGACGCGGGCGATGCCGAAGGTGGCTGCTCGGTGCATTGGGTGTCTGCCGGTGTGGACGAGGGAAAGGTGATCGCGCAGGCGGCGGTACCAATCCTGTCGGGCGATACCGAAGACAGCCTCGCCGACCGCGTGCTGGTCGAGGAGCACAAGCTCTATCCGCGTGCCCTTGCGCTGGCGTGCGAGCAGATTCTGGCCGACTAAGCCGGACCAAAGAAAGAGCCCGCCGGATCACCGGCGGGCCAATTCAGACTATATCGGATTATAACGGACTATGCCGTGCCTCAGCCGGCGATGTCGGCTTCGGAGAAGAATTGCGCGATTTCGATCGCGGCGTTCTCTTCGGAGTCGGAGCCGTGGACCGAGTTCTCGCCGATCGATTTTGCGTAGAGTTTGCGGATTGTGCCCTCATCGGCATCGGCCGGGTTCGTGGCGCCCATCACTTCGCGGTATTTCGCAACAGCATTCTCGCCTTCCAGAACCTGGACGACCACCGGACCGGAGGTCATGAATTCGACCAGCTCGCCGAAGAACGGACGCTCGGAGTGGACGGCGTAGAAGCGCTCGGCCTGTTCCTGGGTCATCTTGATGCGGCGCTGGCCGATGATGCGCAGGCCTGCCTTCTCGATGACCGCGTTGACGGCGCCGGTCAGGTTACGCTCGGTCGCGTCGGGCTTGATGATGGAAAAAGTGCGCTGGACAGCCATGGGAGGGTTCCTGTTGTGCGGAAATTGGAATGTTGGCGGGCCTATAGCGGCGCCCGCCCGCAGGGGCAAGGACAGAGCGCCGCGCTTGCGCACACTTTCCTCAGGGCGTAGGGCCGGACCAGTCTATCAATCCGAAAGTCCCCTCCATGAGCGCCCTGCCTCCCTGTCCGAAATGCCAGTCCGAATTCACCTATGAGGATGGCGCCCTGCTGATCTGCCCGGAGTGCGGCCATGAATGGTCCGCCGATGCGGCGGCGGATTCTGATGAAAAGGTGGTGAAGGATTCCAACGGCAATCCGCTGGCGGATGGCGATACGGTGACTGTGATCAAGGACCTGAAGATCAAAGGCAGTTCCCAGGTGGTGAAGCGCGGCACCAAGGTGAAAAACATCCGCCTCGTCGATGGCGATCACGACATCGACTGCAAGATCGACGGCATCGGCCAGATGGGCCTCAAGTCCGAATTCGTGAAGAAAGCCTAGGCAGAGCCTGAAGGAGGCGCAATGAACATCACGGTCCGGAAGGCCCGAGTTGAAGATGCGCCGGAGGCCGTGGAGACGCTGCGGCGCTCCATTATAGAGCTCTGCATTGCGGATCACGGGAATTCGTCGGAAGCGCTTAAAGGCTGGCTGGCGAACAAGACCGAGCCGCAATGGCGGGACTGGAGCGCCCGGCCGGATGTGTCCGTTTTCGTCGCGGAACTGGACGGCGCCGTGCGGGGTGTTGGCCTGATCGCGCATACCGGCGAAATCCGGCTGAACTATGTGCACCCTCAGGCGCGGTTGCGTGGCATAAGCCGGGCCTTGCTGTCAGCCATGGAAGATGAGGCGCGGCGGCAGGGGCTCTCGCGCTGCGTTCTTGAGAGCACGCAGACAGCCCTACGCTTCTATCGGGCGAATGGGTACCGGCCGCAAAGCGATGAGAACGAATTCCTGCTGGCGAGGGATCTCTAGGCGCCCGCCTCTTTCCAGCCGCCGCTTCCGGTCTGCTGGAAGTAGCGTGTGACGAGGCCCGCATCCTTGGCGGCCTTGAAAGCTTCGCGCGCGGCGCTGCGGGCGTCCATGTCGCCATCGTCGAACATCATCATGCAGCGCGTGTAGGGCGCATCGACGGGCGCCTTCACGCCGTCCATTAGGAACAGCGCCGCCGCGCCATTCACATTGTCTGCCTTGGCGGAGATCAGCACCGGCTGGCGCGCTGCATCGAGGCCCGGCGCCTCTGCCTGGCCGTGTGGCAGGAAGGACCGGTCGTCATACGTCCATAGCACCGCGTCCAGTGCCGCCCGCCGGTCTGCACTCGGGCTGACGGCAAGAACCCTCCAGCCGACCTCAAGGCATTTGGACATGAGGGGCGCCGCCGCCTGCTCCAGCGTGGTGCGGGAGAGATGGTAAAACCACCATTCCGGCTTTGGCGCCTCGCTCAAATCCTATGCCTCGTAATTGTCGGCGATCCAGCGATCCAGGAGGCGCGGGCCGAAGCCGGAGGCCCAGCTGACGTCGAACGCGGCTTTTTCGCCCTCGACCCAGGCCGCACCTGCGATGTCGAGGTGGGCCCATTTCACACCATCCTTCACGAAGCGCTTCAGGAACTGTGCAGCCGTGATCGATCCCGCTGCGCGGCCGCCGATGTTGCGCATGTCCGCAAATTTCGACTTCAGCAGCGCGTCATATTCCGGGCCCATCGGCAGGCGCCAGACGCGCTCGCCTTCGGTCAGGCCAGACTTGGTCAGCTCATCCGCAAGTTCATCACTATTGGTGAACAGGCCGGCATGGTGATGGCCGAGAGAGATCACGATGGCGCCGGTCAGGGTGGCGAGGTCGACGATGGCCTTCGGCTTGAATTTCTCCTGCGCGTACCAGAGCACATCACACAGGACGAGACGGCCTTCGGCATCGGTGTTCTGGATTTCGATCGTCTGGCCGGAGGCCGACTTCACGATGTCGCCCGGACGCTGTGCATCGCCGTCGGGCATGTTCTCGACAAGGCCGATCAGTCCGATGGCGTTGACCTTGGCTTTTCGCTCGGCCAGCGCCTTGATCGTGCCGGTCACGGCCGCAGCGCCGCCCATGTCGCCGCGCATGTCTTCCATGCCGGGGCCCGGCTTCAGCGAGATGCCGCCGGTGTCGAAGCAGACGCCCTTGCCGACCAGGATCACCGGATCCTCGCCCTCCTTGCCGCCATTCCATTTCATGATACCGAGCTTGGATTCCTTGCGGGAGCCCTGCCCCACGCCGAGCATGGCATTCATGCCCAGCTTGGCCAGCTGCTTCTCGCCGAGGATTTCGACGTCCACGCCGATGTCGCCCAGTTCCTTGATCTTCTCTGCGAAGGTTTCGGGATTGAGGTCGTTCGGCGGCATGTTCACGAGGTCGCGCGCCAGCATGGTGCCCTCGGCAGCAGCGCCGAGCGGCGCAAAGGCAGCCTTGGCAGCTTTCACGTCATCCACGACGAATGAAACGGCCGTGAGGCTCGGCTTCTGGTCCGGCTTCAGCTTGGTGAAATAATTGTCGAAGCGATAGGCGGCGAGTTTCACACCAAGACCCATCCGCGCCGCGTCTTCGGCAGAACCGGCATGGATCGCCATGGATTTGAAGCCGCTCATGTTGAACGCCTTCACGAGATTGGCCCCCAGCCCCTCCAGAACGCGGGCATCCCGCTTGCCTGGCTTGCCGCCGCCAATCAGAATGGCACGGCGTGCATCAGCATCTTTTGGCAGGACGACAACGGCCTGCTGGTCTTTCTTGCCGGTAAACCGGCCATCAATCGCGGCGGACAGAAGGCCGCCCGTCGCCTTGTCGAGCGCAGCTGCCGCTTCCGGCAGGCCCCCGGCCTCGTCGACAATAAAAGCAAAAACGTCAGCCTTGGCAGCGTCGGTGAAGGTGATTTTCATGTGAGGAATCTCCGTTTGAGACGGAAACTAAGCATCGACGCGCGCAGCGCAACTCGTTAGGCAGGGAAAATATGCCCGCCAACTGCCAGTTTCTGCTTTATTTCCCGGCACGTGACACTCGATGACGAAAGTGCAGTCGTACCTGTTTTATGAAGTCCTGCGTGCGGTCGTGATCATCGTGGGCGGTCTCGCCTTGCTCGCACTTCTGGCTCAGGGCCTGTCCCGCACCGACCTGATCCTCGAAAACCGCCAGTCTGCGCTGACCTATTTCTACATCGTGATGCTGGGCTCGCCTCAGATCATCGCGCTCCTGACGCCGCTGGCCCTGTTTGTGGCCGGGGTCTGGTCCCTTAACCGTATCCACAAGGACAGCGAGATCGTTGTGGCGCAGGCTGCCGGCATGACGCGCTGGCAAATCGCCTCGCCGATCATGCGGCTGGCGGTCATCTGCGCCATCGCACACCTCGGGGTGAATCTCTGGGTCCAGCCGCTGGCCCAGCGCGCGATGCGGGAAACCGTCGCTGTGGCACGGGCAGACCTCGCGGCTGCGCTGATCCGTCCGGGACAATTCACCACCAATGATGACCGGCTGACCTTCTACGCCCGCGAACAGATTGGCGGAGAACTCCGCGGCGTGCTCATCTCGGACATGACCGACGAGCTAAATCCGACGGATATTCTCGCCCGAAGCGCGGCACTCGTCGAAATCGATGGCAAGCCAACGCTGCTGCTGCGGGATGCCATCAGCATGCAACTGGACGAGAACAAGCAACTCTCCATCCTCGAATTTGCACAATATCCATTCGATCTCAGCGAATACATGAAAGAGGATTCCGACCTGGCCCTGAAAGCGTCGGACAAATTTCTGCATGAACTGTTCTTCGTAGACCGGACGAATTATTTCGAGCTGAGAGACGCAGACGCCCTGCTGGCAGAGGCAAACACGCGTCTGACTTCACCCTTGCTCAACATCGTCATGGCGCTCATCGCCATTATCGCAGTGCTGGGCGGGGACTTCAGCCGGAAAGGCTACGGCAAGCGGATCGCGATTTCATCCGCTGCAGCGATTACGGTGCTGATCGTGCAGCTGACGGCGCAGTCGGCGGCGGCTGACGACCCGGCCATGAATGCGCTGCAGTGGATCCTGCCGATCAGCCTCATTGCAGGATTGAGCTATGCCTATTTCTCGCGCGGCCGACATCTGGGACGTATAGACAGGCCAAATATTGACCTCTTCCGTGGCGCAGGAGGCGCGCGCGCCTGATGCCTTTTGGATCCCGCATCCAGTTTTACATCCTGCGTGAGTGCCTCTCCGGCCTGGCGCTGGTGCTCGGCATCCTGCTGATCGCAATCCTGATGATCGACGTGGTGGAGCAGCTGCGGACGGTGGGCAGCGATGTCAGTCTCAGCCTGTTTGGCGCATTGCAGCTGTCGCTCCTGAAACTGCCGCAGATCATGGAGCAAACGCTGCCTTTCGCCCTGCTTGTGGCCTCGATGATGGCCTTCACACGGCTCAACCGGCGCTCTGAACTCTCTATCATCCGGGCAAGCGGCATTTCCGCCTGGCGGTTCCTGACCCCGGTAATCGTGCTGGGTCTGGTGGTCGGCATCGCCACAACGACGCTGCTCAACCCGATTTCAGCCCGGCTGACCGAGTCGTTCGAAGTGGCGCGCGCGCAGATCCTGAACAAGGGCCGCATGGCGATGGCCGTGTCCGATTCCGGCGTCTGGCTGCGCCAGGGGGACGATACCAGCCAGATCGTGATCCATGCCCAGCATGTCGATCAGGGCGGCGTTGTGCTGCGGAACGTGAAGATGATCGAGGAAGAGCGTCTCTATTCCGGCAGCAAACCGACCAGCGATTTCGCTTTTGCCCGCCGCATCGATGCAGACCGCGCGACCTTGCAGGACGGTTTCTGGCAGCTGGAAAACGTTATCGAGAACATTCCCAACCAGCCGCCGGAGCGCAAAGCGAATCTCGCCATCCCCTCACCGCTCGATGCCGTCACCCTGTTCGACAAGTTCGCCTCTCCGAACACGATCGGCTTCTGGCGTCTGCCGCGTTTCATCCAGCAGACACAGGCTGCCGGGCTGGACGCGTCGCGCTACCGAATGCGGTGGCACGCCCTGATGGCGACCCCCGCCCTGTTCGTCGCCATGGCGCTGATCGGCGCCGTTGTGTGCCTCCGACTGCAGCGAATGGGCGGCACTTCGCAGTTGCTCGCCATAGGTGCCCTGGCCGCGGTCGGGCTCTATTTCTTCACGCAATTCTCGACCAGCCTTGGGGCCACAGGTGCTGCGCCGCCTATTGTCGCAGCCTGGAGTCCGCCGCTTTTTGTTCTGTTCTGCACGCTCGGTTACATCGCCTACCGGGAAGACGGCTGACACGCATCCAGCCTTGACATTGGCTCGCCGACGCGGCCATCACTCGCGCCCTTGAAGAGGTATCCCGAATGAAACTTGTCGTCGTCGAGTCTCCCGCGAAGGCCAAAACGATCAACAAATATCTGGGCAAGGACTACAAAGTCCTGGCCTCCTACGGCCATATCCGGGACCTTCCCTCGAAGAATGGCTCGGTCGATCCCGACAATGATTTCGAGATGATCTGGGAAGCGGATTCAAAGTCTTCCAAGCGCATCACCGACATCGCCAACGCGCTGAAAGAAGCCGACACGCTCGTCCTCGCGACTGACCCGGACCGCGAAGGGGAAGCCATTTCCTGGCACCTGATCGAAGCGCTGAAGAAGCGCCGGGCGCTCAAAAAGGATGTCGCCGTCGAACGGGTCGTGTTCAACGCCATCACCAAGAACGCGGTCACCAAGGCGATGGAACAGCCGCGCCAGATCGATGCCGAACTGGTGGATGCCTACCTCGCCCGCCGGGCGCTGGACTATCTCGTCGGCTTCAATCTCTCCCCCGTCCTCTGGCGCAAGCTGCCGGGCTCCCGCTCGGCCGGCCGCGTGCAGTCGGTTGCCCTGCGCATCGTCTGCGACCGCGAGAACGAGATCGAAATGTTCAAGCCGCAGGAATACTGGTCCGTTGCGGCTGACCTGCGCGCCCCCGACGGCACCGACTTCCAGGCGCGCCTCCACGCGCTGGACGGCAAGACGCTGAAAAAGTTCACGCTGGGCGACAAGGGTGAGGCCGACAAGGCCCTCGAAGCTGTCCGCGTCGGCGGTTATTCTGTCAGTTCGGTCGAAGCCAAGCCGGTCAAGCGGAACCCGGCCCCGCCCTTCATTACCTCGACGCTGCAGCAGGAAGCCTCCCGCAAGCTGGGTTTCACCGCCAAGCGCACCATGCAGGCCGCCCAGAAGCTCTACGAAGAAGGCCGGATCACCTATATGCGGACCGACGGCGTCAACATGGCTGAGGAAGCCTATGTCGCCGCCCGTTCGATGATCCAGTCGAACTATGGCGCACGCTACCTGCCGGAAAAGACGCGCTACTATTCCTCCAAGGCCAAGAACGCTCAGGAAGCGCACGAAGCCATCCGCCCGACCGATTTCGACCTGCGGCCGGAACAGTACAATGGCGACGACGACCTGCGAAAGCTCTACACGCTGGTCTGGCGCCGGGCTGTCGCGTCCCAGATGGAAGCGGCCATTTTCGAGCGCACCACGATCGACATGCTCTCCAAGGACAAGCGGGCCCAGCTGCGCGCCAGCGGCCAGGTTCTGGTGTTCGACGGCTTCATCAAGCTCTACACCGAAGGCCACGATGCCGGGGACGATGATGACGACTCCGAGAACCGTCTGCCCAAGATGTCGGAAGGTGAGCATGCGGACCTTCTGAAGGCTGACGCCACCCAGCACTTCACCACGCCGCCACCGCGCTACACCGAGGCTTCGCTCGTCAAGCGGCTCGAAGAGCTCGGCATCGGCCGCCCGTCGACCTATGCTTCCACGCTCTCGACACTTGAAGACCGCGGCTATGTGCGGCTTGAGAACAAGGCGCTCATCCCGGAAGACAAGGGCCGCCTTGTCACGGCCTTCCTCGAAAACTTCTTCCAGCGCTATGTCGAATACGATTTCACGGCCGGCCTTGAAGAGAAGCTGGACATCATTTCCGACGGCAAGCTCGACTGGAAAGCCTTCCTGCACGAGTTCTGGAAACAGTTCGCTGACGACATCGGCCAGACGAAGGACCTTCGCGTCAGCGAAGTGCTGGACGCCCTCAATGACGCGCTCGCCGCGCACGTCTTCCCGGACCATGACGCTGAAGGCAATGTCATCGAACAGCCGCGCCTCTGCCCGCTCTGTAAGGAAGGCGAACTGTCGATCAAGGTCGGCCGGTTCGGCGCCTTCGTCGGATGCTCGCGCCACCCGGATTGCAAATATACCCGCCAGTTCTCGTCCGATGGCGAGGAAGCCGGCTTTATCGATCCGGATGGGAACGAGCTCGGCGTGCACCCGGAAACGGGCGAAACCGTCTGGCTGAAGAGCGGGCGGTTCGGGCCTTATGTCGAAATGGCAAATGGCGAGAAGCCGAAACGCTCCTCGCTGACCAAGAACGATACGCCACAGACCCTGACGCTGGAACGCGCGGTCGAGCTTCTGTCCCTGCCCCGCGAAGTCGGTCCGCACCCGGAAGATGGCGAGATGATCTATGCGAACTTCGGCCGCTTCGGGCCTTACGTTCAGCATCACAAGACCTATGCGAACCTGAAAGACCCGGCAGACGTCTTCAATATCGGCCTCAACCGTGCCGTGGCGCTGATCGAGGACAAGAAGGCGCGCGGCTCCAAGCGCGGCGGCGCCACCCCGCTGAAGACGCTGGGCGAGCATCCGGACGGCGGCCCGATCGAGGTCTATGAAGGCCGCTATGGCCCTTATGTGAAGCACGCCAAGACCAATGCCACCCTGCCCAAGGATGTGACGCCGGACGCCGTGACGCTGGAACAGGCCATCGAACTGATCAACGCCAAGGCAGCGAAGGGCGGAAAGAAAAAGGCCCCGGCTAAGAAACCGGCTGCCAAGAAAAAAGCGCCCGCGAAGAAAAAGGCACCGGCAAAGAAGACTTCCAAAACGGACGAAGGCTGATCGAGCCTCAGATACACTTCGCGGTAACGCCCCTATTGCGCTCCCTTTCGCCGAGCTGGATGACGGACACCTTGTCGCTCCAAGCGCGCCGCTGGGTATCATGGACAATACGGCGGGCTATACCATTCCCCGCCACCTGCACAACGCAGTGCTGACCGGCACCCGCGCGCTACGTTGATTTAACCCGAACATAGAAAAGTATTGGCACTGGGCGTTTCTGTTGCGAAACAACAATGGCAACAACAGATGACGCGGGCGGATTGAATGGGCGAACTGCAAATACCTGATTGGCTCACCGCGCTCCTTTTCCTCTTTGGGTTTCCAGGAGCGATTGTTTTGGGCCAACATATTTGGCGAAATAAAGGTACCTATAGAGCCACAAACCTGACAGAGCGGGGCAAAACACTTATCGCCGAACAGGTTCCGCTGGTGAACAGCCTTCCTGACAGCCTGAAACAAAATCTGTTCGAGCAGGTTGGTGAGTTGCGAAAGACCTGCAATTTTCGTGTTCGGTATGCGACATCGTCTCAGTCTGAAGTTCTCGACGATATGACCAATGACGATCAAGCGATCCTTCTCTGTCATCTGGCACTGCTGACGCTCAAACGCACTACACCATTCCCTACTCATTTGTTTCCGATAGCGATGACAGGGAACATTCCGCTACAATCGGAACCGATTATTCAGGGACGAGCTGGAACGGTGTACCCACGAACAGTGAGCAGAGAAGACATTGCATTGGATAGTGTCCTGAACTCGCTGGGGCTTTCGCCATTCACGTTTCAGATCGCGAAATTTCTGGAAGAACCTACTCTCAAAGTCGCAACGGCAGAGCATCGCGAGGAATACAACAAAGCAGTGTTGGAGCTCGATCAGGCCTACAAAGAAATTGTGGTTGAGCCTGCAAAGGAACTGGCTGCAGCGAGCGGCGAGCCTGAAACCATCCCCAGCCCCTACACATATTTACTTGAGCAACAGAAGAAGTTCTTTGGGTCATTCGCTGAGTACCTCTCTATCGATCCACGGATCCGGTCTTTTATCGATAAATTCTATGGACAGCGCCAACAGTTGCATTAGTGGCGCATTAGTTGCTGGCACCGGCCGCATGCATCAAGCCACCGCAAATCCCCCGCGCATTTCCCGCCGATTCGGCCTATATGGCCCTTATGACATTCCCTGACCGCCAGACTGTTCTGGACTTTCTTCGCGAGAACCCAAGCGCCACCACCAAGCAGGAAATCGC
>MDTG01342070.1_pt1 | contig 29986 bp, 25 predicted proteins | sample 811421 | NCBI WGS metagenome assembly MDTG01 (sample SAMN05326645, study PRJNA326480) | marine metagenome | isolation source: seawater | place: Pacific Ocean: South East | collected 2011 | reverse complement strand
CTTTCATCAGGGCCAAGAAGTGGAATAGGAGAAATTAATTTACCAGCAAATGAGCCTGGCTCATCAATTATGCCTGGAAAAATTAATCCCACACAGTGTGAGGCTGTAACTATGGTTTGTGTAAAAGTAATTGGAAATCACAATGGTATAACTATGGCTGGTTCACATGGCCATTTTGAGTTGAATGTTTTTAAACCTCTAATTATTCACAATATACTTCAATCAATCAATATAATGGCCGACTCCTCGAATGGTTTTGCAAAATATTGTATAAAAGGGATTAAAGCTGACAAAAAAAGAATTAAATCCCTTTTAGATAATTCTTTAATGTTAGTAACCGCGCTATCACCAAAAATCGGATATGATAATGCTGCTAAAATTGCAAAAAGTGCCCATAAAAAAGGAACTACATTAAAAGCTGAGATATTAAAAGAAGGTATTTTAACTGAGAAGGAGTATGACAAAATAATGAATCCTCTTAAAATGACAAGGCCTAACAAATAAAACTACCTAAAATATTTAAATTTTTTTAAGTAAAAAGTTAAGAATTTTCTTTTTACTTCGAAAATTATTTATATCAAAATTTTTAATTGGAATTTTTATTTTAAAATTTTTTTCCAGTTCACTTATCAACAAAAAAATATTTACCGAGTCCAAAAGTCCATTTGTTATAAGATCAGTTTTTTCTGTTATTTTTTTTTTTATGATTAAATTATTTTCTATAATCTTGGATATTTTTTTTTCTAAAGATTTTTTTTTATTCATATTTTTAGTTTTTTTAATTTATTTCGATCAACTTTACCATTACTATTCTTTGGTAGCTTTATTACTTCTATAAATTTTCCTGGTATCATGTGTTTTGGTAGTAATTTAAAAACTTTATTTTTAATTGTTTTTAAAGACGAAGAGTGTGATAACCAGCATAATATTTCACCAGTCGTATTGACATTGTTTTTTCTGAACTCAACAAAACTTTCTTTTATTTCTTTAATTTTATTCAAATTTTGCTGAATTTCTCCTAGCTCTATACGATGACCTAAATATTTAATTTGATCATCTTTTCGATTTGAAAAATAGATATTTTTATTTCTTTTATCTTTATAAACCATGTCTCCAGTACAATAAACAATATCTATGAAATTGTTGTGGCAAGGATTTTGAATAAACTTTTCGTCTGTTTGTTGTTTATTATTAAAATAACCTTTTCCCACATTGTCTCCACCTAGAAAAAGTTCACCGATAAAGTTATTTTTATATCTTTTTGGTTTGTGAATTATATAAAAGAAATTTTTAGCAAGTTTTTCTCCAAAAGGTGCATACCTATTCATCTCCTTCCCAACAAAATCTTTATTATTTATTTTATAACTTGAGCAAATACATGTACATTCTGTTGGTCCGTAAACATTAAAAAGTTCTACTTTTTTTGATTTAGATAAATCATACAGCTCTTTTAGTTTAGCTTTGGGAAACCCTTCTCCGCCAAAGATAATTTTTTTTAAATAAGTAAAGGATTTTTTGTTAAAACTTTTAAAATTTAATACTAAAACTAATAATGATGGGACAGAAAACCAAATAGTAACTTTATTTTTAATAATTTTTTTAATTAGATTTTTAGTATCAATTAGTTCATTCCTACCAAAAGGCACCAAACATGCACCATTAAAAAGGGTGGCATAAATATCGAAAACAGAATTATCAAAATGAAGGGGATTTAAATTACTAATTCTGTCAGAAGACTTTATTGAATATTCTTCTTGCGTCCAACTAATGAAATTCAAAAGATTGTCATGAGTAATAGCTACTCCTTTTGGCTCACCAGTAGAGCCTGAAGTAAACATAATATAAGCAATATTGCTTGAGGGAAATGATGAAAAGTCTCTTTTAAAAGTTTTTTTTCTTCGATCTAAAAATTTTAAAATTTTTTTAAATGAAAAAGTCTTAACAAAAGTTGAGTAATTTTCATATTTATTATCTATCTTTCTAAAGAAAAATTTAGGTTTTACAGTTCTTAAAATTTTATTTATTCTTTCTTTAGGATTATCAGGATCTATAAAAACGTACGCAACACCAATTCTTAGACAGGCAATCAAAAAAATATAAGTCTCTATACTCTTCGATGAGTCTATAGCAACAGTATCACCTGACCTTAATTGTAGCGTGCTAAAAAAATAATTTGAAACTTTCAACGATTTATTTTCAAGATATTTGTATTTATATTTTTTATCATTGATAATAATTGCTAACTTATTACTATTTTTTTGCGCAATATCTTCAAACTTTATTCCTAGGTTATAATTCCAATTCATTTTTTTGACACAAAAAAGTGGGGGTTTTTTATCATTCCCATTAATCCTTCTTGAAAAAAATCTTTAGCAGCCACAATATAAATTTTTGTAAATTTTAATTTAATAACTTTCAACATCTTTTTTTTTAAAAGAGTTTTTTTTATATTTTTTTCATCAAAAAAAAGCTTAGAATTTATATTTCTTAATAGGCATACTTGCTTTTTGGTCTCAATTTTCGATTGGTAATTTTTCAATTTTCCTTTTAATACTACCTTTGATCTATAATCAATCTTTTCAATATTTTCATGATAAAATTGTTCGACAAAATGAACAAATGTAGGGTCAAATTGATTAAGGCAAAACGACATTAATTTTGCATTCGACTTTAACAATTTAGAAAATACACTTTTTTTTCCAAAACTATCATTTTCTATATCTAAAAAATTTTCTTTTTTAGATCCATGGATAACAAAAGAAAACATTGGATCAAGAGTTCTAAAAGAATTTTTTTGGTTTCTCAAATATTCTGCAAAAGAACCTGTATGTGCCTTAGTTTTTTTAACGTCGAAATATTTTTTTTTTTTATCCCTTCCCCAGGAATAAGTAAATGTGGGACAAATAATAGTTCCTTTTGGACCAACCAAGGATTTAAATAAATATAAGATTTCGTTTAGACTTTTTTTTTTAAAAACTATATCACTATTTTTGATTAAATTAGTTAAATCACTCTCAATATAAAGAGTATCGTTTAAAAATATGTAATTTTTGAGTGGCTTTCTTAATTGATTTATCTTTTTAATATTCATTTACTTTTATTAAGACTTAATTTTAAAACACCATTTCCATGAAAAACTTTAATATTATTTTTTCTAAAAAAAATAGTACTTAAATTTATTATTTGATTTTCAACACTTTTGTGCTCAACTTTTAAAACAATTGTAAGAGTGTCACCAATAAAAAAAGGGGACTTATAAATTCCAGTTTGGCTCAGACAGAGTTCATTTCCACCAGGAAAGAATTTTCCGTAAATTTGAGATAAAATACAATTGATTAAAAAACCATAACCCAGTTTTTTTTTGTAACCATTTTTTTTGCAAAATTCTATGTTTGAATGTATTGGGCTATTATCACCTGATAATTTTTCAAAATCCTTATGAATTTTCTTCGAAATAAAAACTTTGAATCTCAAAGTAAAATTTTTTTTAATCGATTTTATATTTACAGGTGTTTTTATTTTTTTATTTACATGAATTTTCATAATAAATTTAATGCGATAAAACTAAGTATCTATTTACTGTAACAAATTTTTTATTTTTTAGATGAGTAGAAACATCAAAAATATTTACTTTGAGTTTAAATTTAGATGCATTTATTAAATTCTTTATACGACCAAAAGTTAAAATATTTACAGGATTGTTCTTTTCGTGGTATTTTTTTTCTTTTTTAAAATTTTTGGATAGAGAATAATCAAATAATTTTTTTTTCTTTTTTTCTTTTAATTCAGCTTGAATAAATTGAAGCACAAAATATCCTTTTTGATTTAAAATTTTTTTACAAAACTTTAAAAAAGGTAACTGTCTATTGTAATCTAAATAATAAAAAGTATCCTTACATATAATTAAATCAAAATTTCTTTTTATTTTTGGAAAATTATAATTTAAATCACTTATATAAAAATTTTTTCTAGGTAAATAATTTTTTTTACAAAAATCAAATATTTTTTTTTTTCTTATATCTATGCCAAATATCGAGGCACCTCTTTTTTTAAACTCAATTAAATTTGCTCCATCGCCTATACCGACATCTAACACTCTTTTCCTTTTATATTTGAACTTTAAATTACCAATTAATCTAATTAATGTTTCATTGGGAACGCTTGCGTCAATTAAACTATCAGTTTTTTGCCAATATTTGGATACGATCTTTTTATAATTTTTTTTTATATTGGACATCAAAAAAAGTGAACATTTAAAATTTATATCAATTAATACTTTTTGTAAATTGTTTAATGCTATCCAAATCAAATAAAACAAATATGTTGAAGCAATAATATACTTTTCAAATTTTAATTTTTGTTTTCTAGTGTATAATTGAATAAATACTTTTTTTATGGATTCTATTGATCAATTATTAAAAAATTTAAATAGTGAGCAAAAAAAAGCTGTGCTCAGTACTGAAGGACCAAATTTAGTTGTTGCAGGAGCAGGATCAGGAAAAACAAGAGTGCTTACTACTAGATTGGCACACATTATTAATGAAAAAAAAGCTTGGCCCAATCAAATTCTTTGTGTGACTTTCACAAATAAGGCTGCGAAAGAAATGCAAACTAGAGTTTTAAACTATTTGAAAAAGAAATCGTTCTCTGTACCATGGTTAGGGACCTTTCATTCTATTAGTGTCAAATTTTTACGACGACACTCTGAAGCTGTAGGTCTGACAAGTAATTTCACAATTTTGGATACTGATGATCAAAAAAAATTAATTAAAAATATTTGTAAAGCTGAAAACATTGATGCAAAAAAAATTTCTCCTCAATATATCATTTCATTGATAGATCAGTGGAAAAATAAAGGTTTATTGCCTAACGAAGTTCAGCTGAAAAAAAAGAATATTTTTGAGGGAGAGATATTGAAAGTCTACAAGATTTATCAAAAGAAAATTAAAGACTTAAACGCATGTGACTTTGGAGATTTGCTTCTTTATTCAGTAAAATTATTTGAGCAAAATTCAGACATAAGAGATACTTATAAAAATAATTTTAAATATATTCTTGTAGACGAATATCAAGACACAAATTTTATTCAAAATAAATGGCTTAATTTATTGGTTAACAAAAATCAAAACATTTGTTGTGTTGGCGATGACGATCAGTCCATATACAGTTGGAGAGGTGCAGAGATTAAAAATTTTTTAAGTTTTGATAAAGTTTATCCAAAATGTAAAGTTTTTAGACTAGAACAAAATTATAGATCTACTAAAAATATTTTGGATACCGCATCACACTTAATATCATTTAACAAAGACAGAATAGGAAAAAAATTATGGTCTGAGGGAGAGGCTGGTGAATTAGTTAAATTAAATTGTTATAAAAATGGAAAAGAAGAAGCTGGTGAAATTGGAAACTTAATAGAATCAAAAAATAATAAAAAAGAAGATCTAAACAATATAGCAATTTTAGTAAGAGCGATTTATCAAACAAGAGAGTTTGAAGAAAGATTTTTAAAAGTTGGGATTAACTATAGAATTGTTGGTGGTATAAAATTTTATGAAAGAGCAGAGGTAAAGGACGCTATATGTTATCTGAGAATTGTAAATCAAAAATTTGATGATTTAGCTTTTGAAAGAATTGTCAATAAACCAAAAAGAGGTTTGGGAGATGCTGCTATGAAACAGATTCACGAATGCGCAAATAAAAATAAATTATGTTTGGAAGATTCTGCACATAAACTATTACAAGAAAATTCTTTTAAACCAAAAATAAAATTTGTTATTAAGCAATTTTTAGACCATCTTAAAAGTTGGAGACAATTCGGAAAATCAAACAAACATTTCGATTTATTAAAAATTATTTTAGATGAGTCAGGATATTCTGAAATGTTAAAAAATAAAAAAGATTTAGAAAATGAAAATAGAATTGAAAATTTAAAAGAGCTTTTAAGAGCAATGCACGACTACGAAAATCTGCAAGGATTCTTAGAGCATGTGGCTTTAGCAACATCGATTGATCAAAATTGGGAAGATGCAAAAATAAATATAATGACTATGCATGCTGCGAAAGGTTTAGAGTTTAATACTGTCTTTTTACCTGGTTGGGAAGAGGGCTTGTTTCCCCACCAAAAATCTTTAGACGAAAGAGGAGATTTTGCACTAGAAGAAGAAAGAAGATTAGCTTACGTCGGAATCACAAGAGCAAAAAAAAATGCATATATATCTTTTGTTATGCAAAGAGCTTATCACGGGGATTGGATAGAAAGTCTACCCTCAAGGTTTGTTGGTGAAATCCCTGATGAATGTGTTGAAAAAAATCATGACACAATAAGAGAGCCATTAGAAGATTTTGAATTTAATCAAGATGAGTCTTTTGAGAGTAATGAAGAATATAGAAGTCCAGGTTGGGCAAGACTTAAAAAAAAATTGATTAAGTAAATTAATGAAAGATTTTAAAAACTTACTTCAAAAGTTCAAATTAGATGGGTATTTAGTTCCAAAAAATGATGAATACTTTAATGAATATATAAATTCATCGGTTGATAGATTGAAATTCGTATCTAATTTCACAGGATCTGCAGGATTTTCTATAATCTTAAATAAACAAAAATATTTATTTGTTGATGGTAGATATACTGCTCAAGCAAAATCCCAGGTAAGTAAAAAATTTAAAGTTATAACGATTCCGAATAAACTACCTAAAAATATATTAAAATTTAAAAGAAGAATTACAATAGGTTTTGACCCAAAATTACACACTGAAAATCAATTAAATTATTTGTTTAATGGTACAAAAATTTCTTTGAAGCCGATTAGACAAAATTTGGTAGATCTTATTTGGAAAAAAAAACCAAAGCAAAAAGTGAAGCCTTTCTTTTTAATTAAAAAAAAGTATGTAGGTATATCTTTTCAAAAAAAAATCCGTGATCTGAAAAAAATCTTATATAAAAAAAAATTAGATATTTTACTTATCACTGCACCAGAAAATGTTGCTTGGTTGCTTAATTTAAGAGGGTTTGATTCTAGTTTTTCCCCAATTCCGAATTGTAGATTATTGATGAATAAAAATGGAAAAATTTTATTTTATTCTAATCCTAAGAAGATTAATAGAATAAATAATAAGCTTAAAGGTGTAATTTTTAGAGACGAAAAATCACTAGAGAAAGATTTGTCAAATCTAAATAAAAGAAAAATATTATTGGATCTGCTTTCATGTCCAGTTTTTTTCAAAAATATCCTAAAAAAAAATAATCATTTGAATATGAAAATTGATCCTGTTCATTTTATGAAATCAATAAAAAATAGATATGAAATTGATAATATGAAAAAAAGTCATATAATTGATGGAGTCGCATTAACAAAGTTTCTTTTCTGGTTAAAAAGAAATTTTAAAAATAATAAAATTTCAGAAATTTCAGCGCAAAATAAACTTGAAAATTTCAGAAAAATGAGTCCTTTATACAAATTTCCAAGTTTTAATACAATTTCCGGCTCTGGGCCAAATAGTTCAATAATCCACTACAAGGCAACTAATAAGTCTAATAGAGTTTTAAAAAAAGGTGATTTATATCTTGTAGATTCTGGTGGACAATATTCTTTCGGCACTACAGATGTAACGAGAACATTGTCTTTAGAAAATAAATCAAAATATATTAAAAAAATTTTTACGAGAGTTTTGAAAGGACATATTGCAGTCTCAAATTTTAAAGTAAAAAAAAATTCTAATGGTGCTGAAGTTGACAAAGAAGCTAGAAAATTTCTTAAACAGATTAATCTAGATTATCCGCATGGGACTGGTCATGGTGTCGGTTTTTTCTTAAACGTTCATGAAGGTCCACAATCTTTATCTAAAAACAATAAAATCAAACTTAAAAGTGGAATGATTTTATCAAACGAACCTGGTTATTATAAAGATGGTAATTTTGGAATACGAATTGAAAATTTGGTTTATATAAAAAACAATAAATTTGAGGAACTTACTTTTTCACCAATAGAAAAAGAGCTAATTGACAAAAATCTTTTAACAAGAAATGAAATTGAATGGATTAATAGTTACCATAAACTTGTTCAAAAAAAGCTTTTCAAATTTATGAACCATGGTGAAAAAAAGGATTTGAAGAAAGCATGTTTACCTATCTAGCAATTTATACCACTCGTCTTCAAATATAAGTTTTACTTTATTCATTTTTGCTTTTTCAATTTTGTTTTTTGTTGGTTTAGAATTTCCTATAACAAGATAATTCAGTTTTTTAGATACTGATCCTAGTATTTTAGCACCATTGTCCTCAGCTAAAGCTTTGGCTTCCGAACGGCTCATCTTTTTAAAACCTCCGGTAAACATTAGACATTTATTGATAAAAATTCCTGATTTATTAGATTTTTTAAAATCTTCTATTTTTACTGTTAATATTAGTTTCTTTACAATATCACAATTCTTATTATTAGAAAAAAAACTATTTAAAGACCTTACTTGTGTCTCTCCTATTCCATCAAGATCATCTAAATTTTTTAAAATATTTTTTCTTTTTTCTGGACTCAAAAGTTCAGTAAATTTTTTTGAATTTTTAAAAAAATTTGCTAAAGTTTTTGCGTTTTCTTGTCCAATATGTCTTATCCCAATCGAGAAAATAAATCTTTGAAGAGATATTTTTTTAGCTTTATTGATAGCTTTTTTTAAATTTTCTATGGATAACTTTCCCCATCCATCAAGTTTACTTATTTTTTCATAATCTAAGTAAAAAATATCTGATGGTCTTTTTATTAAATTTAAATCCCAAAAATTGTCCACTACTTTCTTTCCAAGTCCCTCTATGTTTAAAGCTTCTTTGGAAACAAGATGTTTTAATTTCTCTCTTGCAATATATTCACACTCATAACCACGAGTGCATCTTCTTATTGCGTCAGCCTTTTTTGTACTTGAGCTAATCTCTTTTTTAGTGGGATGACCACATAAGCATTTATTGGGAAAAATAAATTTTTTGCTTTTTTCATCTCGTTTTAGTTTGTCAACAGATAAAACTTGCGGAATTACATCGCCTGCTCTTTGTATTGTTACAAAATCTCCAACCCTAATATCTTTTCTTATAATTTCATCTTCGTTGTGTAATGTGGCATTTGATACCACTACACCCCCCACAGTGACTGGATCAATTTTTGCAACTGGTGTAATCGCACCTGTTCTTCCAACTTGAATAACTATATTTTTTATTATTGAAAAAGCTTTTACTGAAGAAAATTTATAAGCGATAGCCCATCTTGGTGAATTAGATGTAGAGCCAAGTCTCTCTTGTAAATTTAAGTCATTAACCTTTACTACAACTCCGTCTACGTCATAATCTAAGCTTGATCTAATACTTTCTAAATTTGCATGATTTTTTTCAACCTCTGTTAAACTTTTCATTGTTTTACAATGGTGATTAATTTTAAATCCCCATTGTTCAAGCTTTTCAAGAACTTCAGATTGTTTTTTGAATATCGATGGCGTTATTTCTCCAATACCATAAGCAAAAAACTTTAATGGAATCTTAGCTGTTTCCTGAGGATTTTTTTGTCTTAAAGATCCTCCAGCTGCATTTCTAGGATTCGCAAAGTTGCCTTTAATTTTTTCAAAATCTTTCTTTCCAATATAGACCTCTCCTCTTACTTCAATAATATTTGGTGAGCCTGTTAATGTTTTCGGAATTTCATTTATAGTATTTAAATTTTGCGTTATATTTTCACCAAATTCACCGTCACCACGTGATAAACCGTATATTAATTTTCCATCTTCATATCTTAATGACGCCGATATTCCGTCTATTTTTGGTTCAAAGGAAAATTCAATAATATCTCTTGAGTTTAAAAAGTTTTTAATTTTTTTTTCAAAATCTTCTAAATCCTCCTTATTAAATGCGTTGCTCAATGAAAGCATTTTTTTTTGATGAGCTATTTTTTCAAATTTTCCTGATGGTTTGTTTCCAACTAAATTTTTGATGGAACCATATTTCAATAAAAATTTATGTTGATTCTCTAGATTTAAAATTTCACGTTTTAAATTATCATATTTTTCATCTGTTATAGCTGGATTATCATGGGTAAAATATAATTTATTATGTTTTTTATACTCATTAAGTTTTCTTTTAAATTGTAAAATTATATCTTTTTTATTGATTTTCATTTAATGGTAAGTAACTTTTTGACGGTCCTTTTTATTAATCCATCTTGTTTTTTTTCATCTCTTTTCAACTTTGGAATTTGATAATCTTTATTCAATATCTTGTAAGACTGTTGATACCATTCGCTAGAATTGTAGTTATAACCGAGAAGTACAGCTGCATTTTTTGCTTCATCTTCAAATCCTATTGTGTAATAAACTTCCACTAAGCGATGCAAAGCTTCCTCGATAAAAATAGTTTCGCTATAGTCATCAACTATTGTTCTTAATCTGTTTATTGCTGGCACCCATTTTTTTGTCTCAATATAATACTTTGCAACATATAGTTCCTTAGCTGCAAGTTGATTGTTAATTAAATCAAGCTTAAATTTTAAATCAAGAGCGTATTCCGTTTCAGAATAATTTTTTAAAAAAATCTCAATTTTTTTCTTTGAAACTAGCAGTGGAGTTATGTCTTTTTTTTCATCAAGGATTTGTTCGTATGCTGAAATGATTAGTAAATAATTTGCATATGGAATATTCTTATTTGCTGGATATTTTGAAATAAATCTTTTTAAATTAAGTTCTGCATCATCATAAAAATTAATAGTGTAAAAACAATAACTTGCCATAAGTAAAGCTTTTGCCGAATCATTAATATTAGGCAAAATAGCTTCTGCTTCTAAAAACTTTTTCGATGCAAAAAAGTAATCACCTTTTTCCATGTTATCTACTGCTTCTTGATAAACTAAATATGATTTTTCTTTTGAATTAGGAACTGAAAGAACCTGTTCTTTGTTCTTAGAACAAGAAAAGGTAAAAATAATTACTAAAAACAGAAAAATAGTTTTTTGATACATTTTAATGAGTCATATCAAATAAAAGCTTCTAGGTAAATTTTTAGATTATTAGGCGTTAGCGACGGCTGGGCTCAAATACTCATTTCCTTTGTTGTCTTCATTTAATTTTTGAAATTCCCAGTTAGATTTATCTGATAAAAATTTTCTTAAAAAACTATTTGTAAGCTGATGACCTCCTTGAGAGCATTTTATATGGCCAAAAATTCTACAACCTGACAACATCAGATCGCCTAGGCAATCTAATATTTTATGATCAACGAACTCATGTCTAGATCTAAGGCCGTTTTCATTAAGAATTTTATTGCCTTGAACAACTATAGCGTTATCTAAGGAACCTCCTTTTGCTAATCCTTGACTTTTAATATAGTCAATATCCTCATATAGACAAAACGTTCTTGAATTATAAATAGTGTTTAAATCTCCAGTGCTAAGTTTAAATTCTTTCCTTCTAGTTCTAATAAGTGGATTTTGATAGACAATTTCAAAATCAATAACTAAATCTTTTTCTAAAGGTTCAATGGAAATGAATTTTTCACCATCTTTAAATTCCACTTTTTTTAAAACTTTTATAAATTTTTTTAAAGAATCTTGTTTTTTTGTCCCCACAGATCTTATTGCTTCAACAAATTCATTAGCAGAACCATCCATTATTGGAATTTCAGGTGCATCAATTTCCACTAAAACATTGTCTATTTCTTCTCCGTAAAAAGCAGCCATTAAATGTTCAACGGTTGAGACAGTTGCGCCTTCTTTATTTTTAATTTTCGTACAAAGAACCGGCGAACTTACATTTTGATAATTTGCTTCAATTTTGTTGCCGTCTAGATCTGTCCTTTTAAAAACAATACCATGATCTTTTGGAGCAGGTAAAAGACGAAGATTTACTTTAATACCGTTATGTAAACCTACACCGTTAAGTTCTACTTTTTCATTTAAGGTTTTTTGAAAGTTTTTTTGCACAAAAATTTATACAAAATAGTTACTCTTAAAAGAAAACAACTAATGTTTCAAAAAAATACAAATTTAATTACTTAACTTTATTTAAAAAAACTTGAAAAAATTCTTGAAATTATTGACTTTTTTGATTGTGTAATTGGTATTGCTTCCTTCTCCCACCCCTTACCCAGCAATTCAGCTGAGGACATACAAGCATTCATTCGCTCACCCTGAGATTGTTTTAAACTTTCTAGATTTTCTAAATTTGAAAAATTTTTTTTAAAACTTAAAATCAAATTTTTAAGAATATTATCATCTTGAAAATAAATATAAGCTAAACTGTTTTGATTTTTAATTATTTTAAGATTAATATTATTTTCATAAATTAAATCTACAAGTTCCTCAATTCTAGCATCAATAATGTTTTTTATATGCGAGAAACTGATTTTTCTAAATTTCTTTGTGCCAAAATACTTTTCGGAAAGATACTTCTTATCTATTTCTTTATTTACTTCATCAAAATTATTTTCATAAATAATTTTTTTTGCTGTATCAAAACTAAAAGAACAAATTTTTGAAACATCTTGAATAATAATGTCGCTTCCAAATTTAAAATTTTCTGAATAAATTGGTGAAAAATTATCAAAAAAAGAAATATTTGATTTATTTTTATGAATATTGATAATTGCAAATTTACTATTTATTTTTTGTTTATTTATTAAACTTACGCCCTCAACGAAGCTTTTAAGAAATATTCTTTCAATATTAATTTTACATCTATTGAAAATAAATTTTAAATTTTTAAGATCAATTTTAGGCAATAAATAAAAAGTAAGATGTTGATTATAAAATTCTCCAAATAAACCTACTGGTAATTTTTTTGAATTTACATTGTCAATTACAAAATTTGAATTGAATAAATGTAAAATTGACTCATGGGGTTCGTTGTCTACAACAAGTTTTTTAATATTATTTAATATATACGATATGTCCTCTTCGGTGATCTGAGCGCCATTTAATTTTTTTGCTCCTGAAACGTTGATGCATTTAAGGTTTAAAAATTCTGATATTATTGTTACTTTATTAAAAACAAAATTTATCTCTTTTTCAATTTCATTTATACTTTTTTGAATTATTTTGAAGCAAGAGTCTAAATCCATAATTTCTCCAAATGTAACACCCTCTGATTTAACTGATTTAGAATGAATTACTTTAAAGTCTAATTCTTCGTCATATTCAACGACTAAAAAATTAAAAAAATTGTCATTAATTTCTGTAAATAAATAAGGTTTTTTAATTTCCATGTTAATTTAAAATTAACTGATCTTTAATTCTATAATCAAATATTTTATATTTTTCAAATCTTTCATTTTTAGAAATAGACATAAAGTTTTGTAACTTTTCTATAAAATTATCAGTAGGTAATTTAATTATTTTTCCATTTTTGAGAATTATATCCCATCTTCCAATTTCAAAATAATGAAAAGATTTAATTTTTTCTAAAGGAAAACTTATACTTTCAATTTTTTTAAAAAAATTATCTAATTTAATTTCTTTTCCAAAAATAGTTGGTAAATCATGATATTGTTCAAATTCTTCATAATTTATAAAATTATCATCAATTGTGACATAAAATTTGTTTTTTTTATCTATATAAACAGCTATGGGTTTTTTTTCATTAATTTTAATTTTTAATGTTTTTGGATAAATTTTTTTTACTGTAAAACTTGAGATAAAATCAAACTCTTTAAGATGAGATTTTATCATTTTTTGATTTATACGAAATAAACTTAGACCTTTTAATGGTTCTAATTTTATTGTTAAATCCTTTTCATTTAAAACTTTTAGACCCTCTAATTTGATATTTTCTAAACCAAAAATTATACTTTTGTTATTAGACACATAATTTGGTGAATAAGTCGAAAATAAAATTAAAAATAAAGGTAATACAACTAATTTTATTGATCTGATCATTTATTTAAGTCAGCATCAAGTAGTATTCTTTTGACTAATTCTTTAAATGAAATTCCTTTAAACCTAGCTATCTCAGGAACCAAAGATAAGTCTGTCATACCAGGTTGTGTGTTGATTTCTAAAAGAAATAACTTATTCTTAAAAAATCTAAAATCACTTCGAGTAACTCCTCTGCATTTTAAAGCTTTATGAGTTTTTTCAGCAATTTTTAATACTTCCAAATATTTTTTTTTAGGAATATTTGCTGGCATGATATGAATTGTTTTAGCAGATTTTTGATATTTTGCTTTATAATCATAAAACTTCCTTTTTGGTTTCAGCTCGATTGCCCCTAATGCTTTTCCTCCCATTACTGCAACCTGAACCTCTTGGCCAGGGATATACTTTTCAAAAATTAATTTTTCATAATTTTTAAAAAGTTTATTTGCCGCTTTTTTTATTGCTTCTAAATTTTTACAAATGATAACTCCTATACTTGATCCTTCGTTCGATGGCTTAATTACAATAGGAAATTTTATTTGACTTTTTTTAATCTTTTTTTTTAAATTTATTTTTTTGAATTGTTCTTTTTTTAAATAAAAATAATTTGGTGTTAAAATTTTCATTTTTTTAAAAATATTTTTTGAGGTAATTTTATCCATTGCATTCATTGATGAGATAACGCCTGAATGAGTATATGGAATTTTTAAATACTCAAAAAAGCTTTGAGCATTTCCATCTTCTCCGTCCTTTCCGTGAAGAGAATTAAAAATTACATCAATTTTAGATTTGTCTATTTCGTTTAATAATTTTTTAGACGGATCGAAATAAGATACATTGTAACCTAGTTCTTTAATTGCTTTGTAACATGCTTTACCTGAATTCAAACTCACTTCACGTTCTTTTGAAGTTCCTCCCAAAACAACCAAAACATTTTTTTTTTTCATAACAATTATTTTTGACCAATAATCTTAATTTCTAATTCTAAATTAATTCCGGTTTTATCAAAAACTTTTCTTTTGACCTTGTTTATTAAATCTTCAATATCACTAGATTTTGCCCCGCCTTCGTTTATAAAAAAATTACAATGTTTTTCTGAGATTTTTGCTTTTCCCACTGTCATTTCATGGCATCCGGTTTCTTTAATTAGTTTCCAAGCCTTTTTATCAATGGGATTTTTAAAAGTGCTCCCACAAGTTTTAATTTGGCTTGGCTGACTATTTTTTTTCTTTTCAATGAATTCGAGTTGCTTCTTTTTTATATCAATTTGTTTTTTTATATTTCCTTTAAGTTGAACACTGATTATTATAAATTCTGACTTGAGATTTGTTCCTCTATAAAAAAATTTTATTTCATTACTCTGTATCTCCTTTATTTCCCCATCTCTATCCAAAAATTTTACTGACTTTAAAATTTTTGAAATATCATAACCGTAACAACCACTATTCATTGTTACCCCTCCACCGATTGAACCTGGAATACAAGATAAAAACTCGAAGCCACTTAATGAATTTTTAAGGGCAAAATCAGCTATTTTCTTATCTAATGTTGCTGCACCAACTTCTATTGTGTTTTTATCAATTAAATTTAAATATGAAAACTTTGACCCTAACTTAATTGTAATTTCTTTAACACCACCATCCCTAATCAATAAGTTTGATCCGGCTCCAATTATGTTTATCTTAACATTAAAATCTTTTAAATATTTTATAAAAGATTTTAATTCTTCCAAGTTTTTTGGTTTAAAAAGTAACTCAGCATTTCCACCGAGGTTAAACCAATTATACTTTGAAAGATTTTCATCTTCATATACTGAACCTTCAAATTTATTTTTTAAATCTTGGTAATTTAAATTCATAATTTATCTTTTAAATCCCTCATCCATTTTGAAATTGAACCTGCGCCCATACCTATAATTATTTCTTTACTAATGAGATTTTTTTTTAAAAATTTCTCAATTTCTTTCTCGCTATTTATAATGACCACTTGCACTTTTGAATTTTTGGAAATTAATTTTCCAAAATTTAATTGACTATATGACAAATCTTTTTTTTCACCTGCCGGATAAATTGGACATAAAAGAACTATGTTTGAAAATTTAAAACATGAAGCAAATTGGTGTTTTAAACTTTTTAATCTGGAGTATCTATGCGGTTGAAAAATAGAAATAATTTTTCTGTCATTGTACACATTTTTCAATCCTTCAAGAACTGCTTTTATTTCGGTAGGATGATGTGCATAGTCGTCAAAGAAAACAGTATCTTTTTTCACAAATATTTTAGTTAATCTTCTTTGAACACCGGAAAAATTTCTTAAAGCTTGTTTAATTATATTAACTTTTATTCCAAGATTCATGCACACAGCAACGGCTGCCGTAGCATTAAGCACATTATGTTTTCCAATTAGATTAATTATAATATTTTTTATTATAATAAATTTAGAATCATGCAATTTGATTTTTAAGTCAAAATGAGAACTGTTTAATTTGTACTTAGAATTTATAATTTGATAATTAGAGTTATTTCGAAAACCATAAGTTAAAAAATTTTTGGTCTTTGACAATGTTAAAATTTTTCTCAAAATACTATCGTCACAATTAACTACAGACTTTCCAATTGGTGGGGTTTTGTTTATAAATTTTATAAAAGCTTTTTTTAAATTTTGAAAGTTCTTGTAAAAATCAAGGTGTTCATTATCTATATTTGTTACTACAGAGTAATTGATAGGTAACTTTAGGAAACTGCCGTCAGACTCATCTGCTTCTAACACTGACCATTCTCCTCTTCCAAGTTTTGCATTATTTTTTATAGAATTAATAACTCCACCATTTATTATAGTAGGATCTAATTTCGCTTGTAATAAAATTTTTGCAATTAAAGATGTAGTTGTTGTTTTGCCATGAGAGCCTGTCACGATAATATTTTTTTTAAAAGAAACTATATTTGATAACATTTCTGCTCGTTCAAAAATCGGTAATTTTTTCTCTCTTCCAGCTTTGAGTTCAGGATTATTATTTTTTATCGCTGAAGATTTAACGATTATTGTAGAGTCAGATATATTTTTTTTTTTATGTCCTAAGAAAATCTTAATTCCAACTTTTTTACAATTTTCTATATTCTTATTTCGATTTAAATCGCTTCCTTGAATATTAAAACCCATTATTTTCATAATTTGAGCCAATCCACTCATTCCAATACCACCTATTCCGATAAAATGAATTACCTCTTTTTTTCCAATATTAATTTTTTTCATAAATTCCTAAAATTTGATCATAAATTTTTTTATAAACATTTTCATCCGTATGATTAAACTGTTTGTCTCTCATGGTTGATAATAAACTCATATCTTTGTAAATGATATTTATCAATGAGAATAGTTTTGTTTCTATATCTTTTTCTTCAATTAGGAATCCATAGCCTTTCTTTTCAAAATGCTGGGCATTTTTAAATTGATGATTTTCAGCAGCAAATGGGAAAGGAATAGCTATAAAGGGAATTTTACAATTAATCAATTCGGCAGTTATTGATGAACCAGACCTTGTAATAACGAAGTCTACTTCTGAAAAATAATTTAACAAATTTTTACTAAAATTAAAAAGCTCAAAATCAATTTCTAAAGATTTATATTTATTTTCTAAAAAAGAATTTTGATCAACCAAGCATTGCTGGTAAACCTTTATTTGAATATTTGATTTTTTGCATTTTTCAAAAATATTGGGTAATTTTTCTCCGAAAGATTTTGCAGCTTGACTACCTCCAAGTATCAAAATTTTAATTTTATTTTTATTTTTGTATTCGTTGTTGTTTTTAAATTTAAATATTTCTTCATTTATAATATTTCCTATTTCAACAGTTTTATCTAAATATTTATTATGAATTCCTTCTAATTTGTTATACGAAACAAAAATTTTTTTTGCAAAAGGTAATAGGTGTTTATTTGCTTTACCTAATACTAAATTACTCTCATAAATGATAAATGGAATTCTTAGCAACCATCCGGCTAAACAAACCGGAAACGAAGCATAGCCTCCCATTCCAAAAATAATTTTCGGCTTATTTTTTTTTAAAAACAAAACAGAATGAAAAAATGCTATTAATATTTTTGCTAACGATACAAAAAACTTAATAAAATTTAGTAAAACAGGGGATGAATTAATTATTTTTAATTCAATTTTTTTTAAATCTTTTAAAAACCTATATCCTCTTTCATCAGTAGTAATCGTGACTAAAAAACCATTTTTAGAAAGAAATTTTCCTAAACTTAAAGCTGGAAAAACATGGCCACCAGTTCCACCCGTTGAAATTAAAATTTTTTTTTTATTTAAATCATTCATGTATTACTCTATTTTTTGTAAAATTTAAAATTAGGCCAGCTAAAATTGAACTTCCAAATAAAGATGAACCTCCATAACTTAAAAAGGGAAGAGTCATTCCAGTTGTTGGTAACAAGCTTGTGTTTACACCTATATGGATGAAAGCTTGAAAAACTAAAAGTGAAGCTAGACCACATAAAGCTACTCTAAGATTTTTGTCTATTTCTGAAATAGTTTTTTTTATTATTCTAAATGATATGTATAAGAATATAAAAACAAGCAGTATGGAAATAATCGATCCAAATTCTTCTGATATAACAGCTATAATATAATCCGTATGTGCCTCTGGCACATTATCTTTTAAAATTCCCTCGCCCATTCCTTGTCCTTTCAGACCTCCTTGTCTTATAGCATCTAGGGCTCTTTGAGATTGGAAACTGTCTCCTTTTGATGGATCTAAAAATGAAGTTAATCTACTTGTTATATATCCAAACTTATCAGGAAAAGTAATTAGTATTGTTGTTAAAGATAAAATAGACACACCAATAAAGCTCAAAATATAAAAAATATTTACTCCTGAAATAAATATTATAGCCATCCAACAACCTAATAGAAGAACTGACTGTCCAATATCTGGCTGATTTACTAACAAAATTAAAATAGCCAATAAAATAAAAAAACTCAAAAAATAAGAAACTTTCAAAGAATTTAAATTTTTACTGGTTAAAATTTTTGCAGTAATTAATATAAAAAATGGTTTTAAAAATTCAATAGGTTGAAACCTAAATAAATATAAATTTAACCAACGTTTGGAGCCTTTAACTTCTATACCTACTATATGGACTAAGATTAGACAAAAATACAAAACCAAAAAGGCTGGTATGATAAACTTATTTAAAAATTTTAAGTCTAATGCAGATATAAAAAACATCAAAATTAGAGCAAAGATCACAAATACTAGATGCTTGGTAAAAAAGAAATAATAATCTTTTTCAAATCTTTCCCCAGCTAATGAGGAGGTTGAGGCAAAAGAGAAAAAAAGGCCTAATAAAAAAAGAGTCACGAAACTTAATAAAATATCTTTATCAATATCTCTCCAGTAAATATTAAGTTTTTCCTTAATTAGATTTGTTTTCATTTAATTTAACTAAGTTTTTGAATTTATAACCACGATCCTCAAAATTTTTGAATTGATCAAAAGATGCACTAGCGGGACTAAATAGAACTGTTTCTTCTTTTTTTTTATCTTTTTTAATTTCTTTGAATATTGAGTTTAAAGCGTTTTTAAGATTTTTACTTAATTCATACTTTACCTTTCCAATTAAAAATTTCTCAAATACATGCATATACTTACCGATAATATAGGCTTTCGTAATATTTTTTTTTAATTTTTGTAGTCTAAATTTATCTTTTATTTTTGGTAATCCTCCTAAAATCCAGTAAATATTTTTATTATTTTTTAGTGCATATTTACTTGCTTCAAAACTTGTTGCTTTTGAATCATTTATGAATATTTTATTTCCTCTTTTAAGAAAAATTTCATGTCGATGGGGCAAGCCTCTAAAGGTTTTTAATGCTTTTACAAAAAATTGATCCTTGATTTTAAATTTTTTACAAATGAAGTAAACAAAACTCATATTTTCATTATTAATTTCTAAACTTAGATAATTATTCTTAATCTTTTTTTTTATTTTAATATATTCTTTAGCATTAACAGTGATTAATTTTCCTTTATATTTTTTTTTCTTAAATTTTTTTACAAGAAACTGACTATTTAAAAATGAAAAATTATTCTTTTGCTGGTTTGAAAAAACTTTGAATTTTGACTCAATATAATTCGTCATAGACCTGTGCCAATCCAAATGATCATTTGTTATGTTTAAAATTGCAGCATATTTAGGCCTCAAAAATTGAGAGTAAAATAATTGAAAAGATGAAGCTTCAATTATAACAATAGGATCTCTTTTCAAATTTAAATTTAGAACAGGCTCTCCAATATTTCCTCCAAGCTCAACTCTCATTTTATTTTTTTTAAGTACGTGCTCTAGTATTTTACACGTCGTAGATTTTCCATTAGTTCCAGTTATTATAATTGAATTTACTTTGGGATTTAAAAGATAAAAAAGATCTAAATCTGTTATAATTTTATGCCTGTTTTTTATTAAATGTTTTTTATGTTTTGCTTTTTTAAAGTTTACGCCTGGACTAATTAAAATAAAATCTGATGAGTCTAGTTTTTTTGAAAAAGAATTTTTTATTTTTTTTTTATTTTTAACATTTTTTAAGGGCATCAAAGACTCATTATCATCCCAGACCTCAAAGTTTTGAAAATTATTTTTTTTAAACCATTTTAGCAATGAGGTCCCTGTTGTGCCTAAACCATAAATACAAAAGTTCTTATTAGAAAAATTCAAAAATTTAGATTCCATCTTTTATCTTAATTTTAGAGTTGCTAATCCAATTAGTGCTAAAATAATTGCGATAATCCAAAATCTTATAACTATCGTTGACTCGGCCCACCCTTTTTTTTCGAAGTGGTGATGAATAGGCGCCATCATAAATACTCTCTTTCCAGTTAATTTAAATGAAATTACTTGGATTATTACAGAAATAGTTTCAAGTACAAATAAACCTCCAATAATTGCTAAAACAATTTCATGTTTAACAATAATAGCGACAGCAGCTAACGAACCTCCTAAAGATAAAGAACCCGTATCGCCCATAAAAATTTTAGCTGGTGGTGCATTATACCAAAGAAAGCCTAAGCAAGACCCAACTATAGAACCACAAAATATTGATATTTCCCCAACATTAGGTATGTATTGAATTTTTAGGTATTCTGCAAAAATTGTATTTCCAACCACATAGCTAATTAAAGTAAATGATAAAGCTACTAGCATTACTGGAACTGTGGCCAGTCCATCTAAACCGTCTGTAAGATTTACTGCATTGGAAGATCCAATGATGACAAAAAGTGCGAAAGGAATAAAAAATAAACCCATTTGTAAAACTAAATTTTTGAAAAAAGGAAAATACAAATTGTATAAATATTGATGATCTGAATATTTCATTAAAATAAATAAAGCCACTATTCCAATTATTAATTGACCTGCAAATTTGAGCCTTGAATTTAATCCTCTTGAGTTTTCATTTTTAATCTTTAAATAATCATCAACGAAACCTAATAATCCTAAACTCAATGAAACAAATATAAGAACCCAAATAAAAACATTCGTTAAATCTGCCCATAACAAAGTGCTTGAAATAATTCCAATAATTATAATTAAACCACCCATTGTGGGGGTACCTGATTTATTAATAATATGATCAATAGGCCCATCTTGTCTAATGGGTCCTGAAATCTTATTTTTTGAAAACATTTCTATAAAGGGGCCACCAATTAGAAAAACGATTAATAAAGATGTCATCACTGACAACCCTGTTCTAAAAGTAATATATTTAAAAACGTTTAAAACAGAAAAGCTCTCAATTAATGAGACTAATAGACTATACAACATTTCTATGTTCCTTTATTATGTTTTTAGATAACTTATTTAAACCTGTTGCATTAGAACCTTTTATCATTAAATGGTCATTTTTTTTTATTAAATTAGAAAACACCTCATCAAAATCTTCCCTGTTTTGTAATATATTACCTCTTTTTTTTTTATTAGTATGTTTATAAGTAGTAAAAATTTTATCCCCATATACAAAAATTTTATCTATATCTGTATTATTAATAACTTTTGATAAATTTTTATGATAAAAATCAGATTTATCACCAAGTTCTAACATATCACCTAAAAGTATATACTTTTTAAAATTGTTTTTTTTTATTTTTGAAAAATTGATAATTGCTTTTTTTACAGAAAGAGGATTTGCGTTATAACTCTCATCGATTAATCTAAAATTTGTTTTATACCTTCTGATATTATGCATTTTTCCTCTTCCTTCCACAGATTCTAAATTTCTAAAAAATGTCTTAATTTTTTTGAGACTTAAATCTAATTTTTTTAAAACTGCCAACGAACATAGTATATTTTCAATATTCACATTGTCTAAATTTCTTACATTTACAGAAATTATTTTTTTACAAATAAGAATTTTTAAAATATTTTTATTATTTCTTTTTATTACTCTACTTAAAGAAACATCTGATTTTTTTGATCTACCAAAAGATAAAGTTTGAATTTTTCTTCTATCTGCAAGTTTTTTAAAATAAGAAAAAAATTTACAATCGCGATTTAAAATAACAGTGCCTTCTGATGTTATATTTTGAATAATTTCACCCTTCGCTTTTGCTACACCTTTAATATTTTTAAAATTTTCGATATGAGCTTCTCCCACGTTGGTAATTATTCCTATCTCTGGCTTTACAAGTTTAGACAATTTTAATATTTCTCCAGCTTTGCTCATTCCTATTTCAAAAACTCCAAATTTGTGGCTATTTTCTAAATTTGAAAGACTTAAAGGAACCCCATAATGATTATTGTATGACTTTGGAGAGTAAAAAGTTTTACCATAGTTTTTTAGCATTTCACCTAAAAGTGTTTTAACAGTTGTTTTTCCTGCACTACCGGTAACAGCAATAATTTTGGCTTTTGTTTCTTCTCTCTTGAATTTAGCAAAAATATTTAAAAAACTATTTGTATTATTGGTTTGAATTACTTTGTTTTTTAAAAATTTTTTCATTTTTTTTGAGACGATACTATATTTTGCACCCTTTTTGAGAGCTTCCATTACATAATTGTGCCCATCTTTTTTTGTTCCTTTTATGGCTACGAAAAGATTGCCTTTTTTTATTTTTTTTGAGTCAATTGAAATGCCTTTAAAATTTATTATTTTTTTTTTGTTAATTATTTTATTAAGTATTCTTGAATTATAAGCTTCATCAATTTTGCTATTACTAGACTTAAAATTACTAACTTTTACAAATTTAGCTGTCTCTTTATCTGATCTTTGTAATATTTTGTTTCCATAGTCCTGGGTAGATTCATGGCCTTTTCCAGCTATAAGAATAATGCTATCTGGTTCTGATTGCTTAATTGCTTGTGAAATGGCTTTATTTCTATCACCTATTTCAAAAAAATTTGCATTATTTAATGATTTTGTAATTTCTCTTCTTATTTTTTTAGCATTTTCTTTTCTGGGGTTATCATCTGTTACGTAAATTTTGAAAGCATTATCTTTGGCAATTTTGCCCATTATTGGTCTTTTCTTTTTATCTCTTTCTCCCCCACAACCAAAAACTAAAATTACTTTTGAATTATATTGTCTTTTTAATGACTTTATTGCTGTCTCTAGTGCTTCAGGAGTATGTGCGTAGTCAATAAAAATTTTTGTTTTATTTGGAAGAACTTTAATTAATTGAAGCCTTCCCTCTACGCTCGATAATTTTTTTATACAAGAAATTATTCTGTTAAATTTTAGACCAGTCAATCTTGATGCTAAGATTGACATCAATAAATTTTTAATTTGAAAAAAACCTACTAAAGGAACATCAAATTTATAATTCTTCCCTTTGTAAACTAGTGATATTTTTTGGTAATTTCCTTTGATTGTGTTGTTTAAAATACTTATATCTGCCTTTTTTTTTCCAATAGATAAAAGTTTTAATTTCTTTCTTTTTGCAATAATTGTGACTTTTTTAAATTCTTTAATTGAATTGTCGATTATAATATGTTTTTTTTTATTTAATAGTTCTGAAAATAAAATCATCTTAGAATTAAAGTAGTTTTTCATATTTTTATGATAGTCCATATGATCTTGGCTTATATTTGTAAATACTCCTGCCTGAAATCTTATTCCATCAAGTCTACGTTGACTTAGGCCATGGCTTGAAGCTTCTATGATAACATTGTCAATTTTTGATTTTTTTAGATTGTATAACTCTTGATGAATTGAGATAGTGTCTAAGGTTGTTAATGGTGTTTTTTTATAATTGTTTTTTTTTCTTATCCCTAAAGTTCCTATTGATGCAACTGGCAAATTATTTAATAAAAGAATTTGACGATAAAATTCAGCAACAGAACTTTTACCATTTGTTCCAGTAACTGCTATAATATTTTTAGGTTTTAAGTTAAAAAACTGGCTACAGGCATAAGCCAATGTTTTTTTCACATCTTTAACTTTAATTATAATTTTTGAATTTTTATTAGATTTATATGTTTTTGAACATACTACGGCAGAAGCACCTCTCCGTATTGCTTCATTAATAAATATTTCCCCGTTGACTTTGGTGCCTTTTACAGCAAAAAACAGATAGCCATTTTTTACTTTTCGACTATCAGAAGTTAAACTTTTTATGTCAATTTTCCTGATATTTTTTGGTGTCTTCTTAATTAGTTTTTTTAACAACATGATTGCTATAAAACTCACTATTATTTATGGCTAAAATAGGTCCAATTTTTTCTATAATTTTGCCAGCGACATATACTGAATTCCACCCGGATTCATCTCTATTTACTGAGATTTTTTTTCCTCGATAATTGTAGACTAGATGGGGAGCTGGTTTAGGTTCATCGAGAAGTACTAATAACACATAACGTGGTTTCGTCATTGGAAAAACAGATATAAAAGTATTTATTTTTTTATCAGAATATTCCCCTAATTTATTTTTTTTGGCTGTTCCAGTTTTCCCTCCTACAAAAAAACCAGTTATATCTGCTAAACTTGCAGTACCATTTTTGCTTGTCACAACCTCTCTTAACATTAAATTCATTTCTTTACTTGTTTCATCAGATAAAATTTTTTCGTTTAAATATGTTTTTTTTATATCTTTATGCAAAGTAGGTTTTATTAGATACCCACCATTTGTAATTGCTGCATAAGCTGTTGCAGCCTGCAAAGGAGTAGTTGTAACACCATGGCCAAAAGAAACAGTTTCAAGTTTACAGTCTTCCCAATTAAAACTTAAAGGTGTCCCCACTTCTTCTAATTCTAAATCAGGTGTTTTAAGCAATCCAAGTTTTTCAAAGAATTCTTTAAAGCTTTCTTCCCCAATTTTTTGTGCAATTATTGTACTTCCAATGTTAGATGATCTTACCAAGATATCTTTTACAGATAATTCATTTGGTAATTTTTCGTGTTCTGAAATTTTGTATTTTGAACAAATAATATTTTCCGGAATATCTTCTATTATGGTTGTAGGAAGTAAAATTTTCTTTTCTAATGCTAGTGCTATAGTGAAAGTCTTAAAGACAGATCCTAATTCGAATACACTTTTAGTAATTTTATTGGAATAAATGGGGTCATTAATATTTTTTCTCATATTAATATTATAATCAGGTAAAGATACTAATGATAAAATTTCCCCACTTTTAACATCCATTAATAAACTCGCAGCACCCTTCACTTTAAAATCTTCAACTGATTTTTCAAGCTCTTTTTTTATTAAAAATTGAAGATTGGTATCTAAGGTAAGTTTTAATGGTTCTTTGATCTTTTTTACATCTCTCAATTCTCGATCAAAAAAATTTTCAATTCCAGAAACTCCATAATTATCATCATCTGTTTGACCCAAAATATGACTATACAGTTCTGAATGAGGATAAATTCTAGATTGAAAAGGTTCAAATATTATTCCTTTTTCACCAAGAGAATAAAGTTTTTCTCTTTCTTGAGCAGTTAATCTTTTTTTTAAATAAAAATATTTATTATCTGATAGTTTTTTTTTCAAAAATTCTTCTGGAATGTTTGGAAAATTAAGTTTTATGTTTATTAAAAATTTATTCTTATCCTTAATTAAACTTGGCCGCACAGCAGCATGATACGTTTTCACATTTCTAGATAGTATTTCATCATTTCTATCTACAATATCTCTTCTTAATGGTAAAAAATACTGAATTTCTTTTTTTTCATTTAATAATTTAGGATCTTGGATTGATAGAAAAATAATTTTAATTGAAAAAATAGATACCAGGCAGAAAAAAACAAAAAATATCAAATAAATCCTGTCTTCGGAAATAAAAGATTTAGAATTATTTTTTTGTTCTAAACTTGTCTCAATATAATCTTGAAAATAAAAACTTTTTTGATTTTTATTTAATAAATTTTTTTTATTTTTTTTTCTTTTCATATTTGATGGAGTTTGTTGTTTTGTTTTTTTCATCTATAAACTGATCTAGGCTAAAATAAATACTTGAATAATTAATACTTTCATATTCGCTGTCTATGTACTCCGAAACCTTTTTTGATATAACTTCTGGGGAAGTGAGATAAAAATAATCTAATTGTGCTTCATAAAAATCATTTTCCATTTTACTTATTTTTTGTTTATAGGTTGAAATATTTTTTTCTATTAATCTAGTTTGATTTTTAATTGTAGATGTGATGAACATAAAAATCGAAAAGATAATTACGGATATAAATATTTTTTTATTAATCATTTAATCTTTCAAGATCTAAATATTTTTTAAATTTTTTTTTTAATTCTTTAGGGTAAATAAAGTCTGAGTCTGATCTTATCGCGTATCTCAATTTTGCTGAACGTGAAGGTGGATTTTCTTTTACCTCTTGCTCGCTTGCTCTTAAAACCAAATTTTTATAATTTTCAAAAAAAGCTTGATTTTCATTTTTGGTTTCGGGTAAATATCTTGATGGTTTTGTTTTATTTTTTGAAAAATTACTGAAATAGTATTTTATAATTTTATCTTCAATAGAATGAAAGCTTACTACTATTATTTTACCACCTACTTTGAGAAATTTTGTTGCTAATATAATGCCTCCAATCAATTCTGATATTTCTTTATTTACAAAAATTCTTAATGCTTGAAAAGTTTTTGTACATACATTAATTTTTTTTTTGAAATTTTTTTTTTTACTATTTAAAATAATTTTTACTAGTTCTTGAACTTTTAAAATTTTTTTATTTTTTCTCTCTTTTATAATATTTTTTGTTATTCTCGATGCTTCTTGTTCTTCTCCAAATATTTTTATAATATTTTTAAGCGTCTCTTCATCTAGCTCATTAATTGCTTTTTCACCTGAAGTACTCCCTAGTCCCATATTCATGTCGATTTTGCTCTCTGATTTAAAAGAAAATCCTCGACTTAAATCCCTTATTTGAAAATTTGATAGCCCTAAATCAAATATGATTCCGTCTGCTTTAAAATTTTTATCTAAAATATTATTTAAATTGCTAAATTTTTCATTATAGAAAGTAAAACGCCTAGGAAAATTCCTTGATATTTTTTCTGCCTTTGATTTAACAAAAGTGTCTCGATCTAATGCTATAATATTTGTTTTTGGATATTTTAATAATTCTGACGAATAGTTTCCTCCTCCAAAAGTACAATCAACAAAATTGCCACCTAGCTCTGGAGAGCAGATTTTTATTACCTCTTTCAACATCACCGGAAAATGTTGATTTACGTTTGATGTTAGGGGCACAATCATCTGAGGTTAATACAAGCATTAAAACTTCTGTTTTCTTAGAAATGCAGGTATTTCAAATTCATCCTCGTCAGTGTTATTTTTATCAAAAAGATCCTCTGTTTGTACAAGAGAACTATCTTCTTCGATTTTTTCCTCCTCCAGCTGATCAAGATTTACATCGCTTTCTGAAAATAGTTGTGGAGTATGTTCTTCGTTAGAAGATTTTTTTATTTCGTTTTGAACAATTTCATTGATCGAATTTACTTCAGATTTAGTATTATTTTCAATGTATGAAGCACTCTCCATTGAAACACCTGCTATCAGTGAATCGTTTAAATTATTATTATTTTCTAACTCAATTGAATTTTTCTTTGTTTCACTCAAATCTTCTGAGTTTTGATCAGTTTCGAATCTCTCATCTAACTTTAACGCTGTCGCGCCTTCTATAGAGCTTATAGTATTGTTATCAATATTTGAATTTTTAGAAAACAAGCTGTCAGAATAACCAACGTTTCTATTTTGAATACGCCCCACCATATTTAAAACAGTTTTCGATTCAGATGGCAAACCATCCAAAGATGTGGCAACTATTGATACTCTAATTTTACCATTAAGACTCTCATCTTCAATCGATCCAAATATCAGTTCTGCTTCAGGATCAACCTCAGCTCTAATCTTATTAACCGCTTGATCAACTTCAAAAAGTGTAAGGTCCGTTCCTCCGGTTATATTAACCAATAGTCCCTTCGCACCTTTTAATGAATAATCATCTATTAAAGGATTATTTAATGCCATTTCAGTTGCTGCTAAAGCTCTGTTTTCTCCATCAGCCTCTCCAGTGCCCATCATAGCTTTCCCCATTGAACTCATTACAGTTTCTACGTCTGCAAAATCTAAATTAATAAGACCTGGCCTAACCATTAAATCAGTAACACTTTGGACTCCGTGTTTAAGAACTTTGTTTGATAATGTAAAAGACTCTTTAAAACCTGTGGTCTCACTAGCAATTTTAAAAAGATTCTGATTAGGGACTACAATTGATGTATCTAAATGTTTTTTTAATTGTTCCCATCCTTGAAGGGCTCTCCTCATTCTTTTTGGACCTTCATAATCAAACGGTAGTGTTATTACTCCAACTGTAAGAATGTTTAATTCTTTTGCAGCTTTCGCAATTACATGTGATGCTCCTGTCCCAGTTCCACCACCCATACCTGCTGCAATAAAAATCATGTTACTACCTTGTATGTAGCTTACTATCTCGTTCAATGATTCATCAGCAGCCGCTTGGCCTATATCATTTTTAGCCCCTGCTCCAAGTCCTTTCGTTAAGTTCATTCCGATTTGAATTTTTGCATCAGCCTTGTTCATTTCTAAATCTTGGGCATCAGTGTTAACCGCAACAAATTCTACGCCTTGCAAACCGGACTCTATCATCGTGTTAATTGCATTACCACCAGCTCCACCTACTCCAAGAACTAAAATTCTAGGTTTAAGTTTTTTTAATTCCCCTCCGCCGACATTAATTGTCATACTTCCTCCTTTTTTTATTTATTTTCCCATTTTAAATTTGATCTATTTTTAAAAGCTTTTTTTCTAGCCAAAATTTTGAATTTATCAAAAAGTTTTGGATCCCATATTTGAAATGTTTTTCCTAATCCTACAAAAATTATAGAATTTTTAATTTTTGCGTGGTTAAGTAGTTTGTTAGGTAACAAAACTCTACCCTCGCTATCAAATTGTAAATTTATACTCTCAGATAAAACTGAAGTCGCAAAGTAATCACGTTTTTCCTCAAATGGATTTAGTGTATCGATTGTATTAGAAAGTTTTTCTATTCGGTCCTGAGCACAAGCTTCTAATGCTTGATGATTAAAAGAAGGATAAGCAATGAAACTATTGTATCCTAAGGAACTTAAATATGATCTAAATGCAGCTGGCACTGAAACCCTTCCTTTTTTGTCTATTTTGTTCTCGTAACTTGATAAAAACATAATTTTTTAAAACGCTCACAAATGAAACCTCACTAAATATGTGATAAAATCTCAGCTCCTTTGTAATTTTTTTATCCAAAAACCCTCCTTATTGGGATTTCATGGGATATTATGGGTTTTATAATCTGTAGTCAATAGATTAGTTTTTGTACCTAGTGATACAAAAGATGAACATTTTTAAGGTAAATTTGGGACTTGCTAGATAGTATATAAGCCGGGTTCTGTCATTTAAGAAGTCATTTATCTAACATTAGGCTCACACCTAAGTTTAAGCAGCTAACCCAGATGACCAACTAAAGACTGTTTTTTACGCCTAATTGACGTTTTGTCATCTCTATTTAGCCTTGCTCCCGGTGGGGTTTGCCATGCGTTTTTTGTTACCAAAAAACCGGTGTGCTCTTACCACACCTTTTCACCCTTGCCTTGATTAGGCG